>Ga0070728_10000366_pt1 | contig 95007 bp, 87 predicted proteins | sample tdDd471_FD_66723 | JGI IMG/M metagenome (GOLD analysis project Ga0070728, IMG submission 66723) | Marine sediment microbial communities from the Atlantic coast under amendment with organic carbon and nitrate - tdDd47.1 | ecosystem: Environmental > Aquatic > Marine > Coastal > Sediment | place... | reverse complement strand
TGTTTTTTTCTCAAATAGCTTCCCTTCTCGGAGCTGTTCTGCCAATGGTCATAGTGGGACTTTTTCCGGAAAAAACAGGTTACCTGATGATGGGGCTTTTATTTGGGATCTTTTATGCCGTACCTTTTCTTGGAATATTCTTATGGTGTAGAGAGAGAACCCCCATTCCCGAAGAAAAATCCCGTTTCAGTTTGAAAAAAACGCTCTCTCCCTTTAAAATCAAAACTTATCGCTCATTAATTGGTATATATCTATTGGCTTTTTTTGTCATGGATGTTGTCAGTGCCGTATTTACTTATTATATGACTTATTTCATCGGACGGGGCGATCTTCTGGAACTGGTCCTGGGAACAATGTTACTCACTCAGATAGCAGCTCTGGCTTTTGTTATCATGCTCGCTGAGAAAATCGGAAAGCCGAAAACCTTCATACTTGGAGCAATAATTTTCGTTCTCGGTTCTTTTGCCCTGGGATTTTACAATACTAGCTGGCATATCTCTTCTATTTTTATTATTGCCGGTGTCGTCGGACTGGGTTTGATCGGTTGTATTGTCATGCCCTGGGTTATGTTTCCCGATGTAACAGATATTTCGGTGCTGGCTTTTGGTGAGAGAAGAAGTGGTGCTTTTGCGGGATTTATGACCTTTATGCGGAAATTTTCATCGGCAATAGGTATCTGGATAGTGGGATTTATGTTGCAGTTTTCCGGATACATACTACCGGGAGATGTCATCGTTCCCTCTGACTCCAATGTTAGAATCAATAGCGAATCACAAATTGAAATCGATCTGGCCAAGGATGGCATCACAGACATTCTCATCAATATGGATGGGGAAGAGGTCTCCTTCCTGACTGAGACTCAGATGGATTATACATTCGATGGGGATTCATTGAAAATAAGTTATATAGATAGCTCAGAACTTGCAGTTGTTGTTGAAAAGGATCTGAAAGTTTCAGAAGCTTATAACTTCGCCAATGACTCGACTATGAAATCGATAAAATCCTTTAACCAGCCGAAATCATTCATTTTCGGACTGAGAGTTATTGTATTCATTCTTCCCGGTACATTATTGCTTCTGGCAATTTTTATTGCCGCCAGATACCCGCTGACTCAAGAGCATCATTTAAAACTGCTTCAGCACTACAAAGAAGGTCTCGATCAGGAAGAAGTCGATGCACTTAGAATCCTGTTGATTTAGTGATGGAGGGACAGATGAATAATAATTTTGATAAAATAATCGAACTGGCCGATGCCACGACAAAAAGACTGCAGTACAACAAAATCCCCTGGATGTGGGGGGAAGCTCTTCTTATGCATTCTATGGGACTTCTAAACGAAGAACTGGGAGAAAATAGATACACAGAGTATATAAAAAGTTATGCAGACTATCATATAAAAAAAGGCTGCAGAATAGATCAGTCCGATACCCTGGCTCCGACCCTCGCAACGTACTATCTTCAGAAAAAGTATCCCCATATGGAATACCAGAAAACCACAAATCGGGGACTAGATTATATTAAGAATTCTGAAAAAGTTATTCACAATATGCCCAATCACCTGGGACATTCCCTCGAAGGGAAACTCTATCCGAAGAGTATCTGGGTCGACTCGATAATGATGTATGGCGTTTTTACCAGTTTGTATGCCAAAGAACAGAATGAACAATGGCTGATGGATTTTGCAAAGAGCCAGCCTGCATTTTTCAGAAAGTATCTCCAGGATGATGATGACAAATTGTTCGTACACAGTTACTGGGTAAAAAGTAAAAGAAAATATCCGGAGAAACTCTATTGGGGCCGCGGGAACGGATGGGTCATCGGCGCTATGCCTATGCTTATCGATAATCTTCCCGATGGCTCTGAAAGAGATGAATGCATACAGATTTTAAGGGAAGTCAGTCTGGCTGTCCTGAAATATCAGAGAGAAGATGGATATTTTGAAACTCTGTTGAACAAACCGGGGACAACCTTAAAAGAAAGCAGTGCTACATCTCTTATCGCGGCGGGCTGGTTGCGTGGTGTGCGTCAGGGGTATCTCGATGCATCTTTTAAAGAACCTGGCTTAAAGGCTTTTAATGCTGTTGTTGATGATCTGGAAATGAAGGATGGGCTCCTCAGTATGAATCATATAAGCGGTCCGACAATAGCGATGCAGCTTATACCGGAACTCGGTTATAAACTGCAATATAAGATGCAGAAATCATCTGACTGGTCATACGGACTGGCGGCGCTGTTTTTTGCCGGAATTGAAATTAATAAGATAAAGAATATTTAGGAGATCAAAATGAATTTAGATGTAAGATACGCCAACCATCCGGAAGATGCAAAGATGTATACAACAGAGGAAAACAGAAAGCATTACCTTATAGAGGATCTATTTCAGGCAGATTTAATTAATCTGACTTACTCCCATGTCGATAGAATCATTGCCGGCGGAATCATGCCTGTAAATAGTGCTGTTAAGCTTGAAGCGGGAAAAGAGATGGGTGTCGATTATTTTATGGAACGCCGTGAGATGGGTGTCATTAATATCGGTGGAAAGGGGATTGTCTCTCTCGACGGAACTGATTATGAGTTGGAAAGCCGCGAAGGGGCTTATATCGGTATGGGTATGAAGGAAGTGATCTTCAAAAGTGCCGATAGTAAAAATCCAGCAAAATACTATATAAACAGCTGTCCCGCCCATCATTCATATCCCACTGTGAAAATTGATCTGGAAAAAGCCGGGAAAGTACACCTGGGAACAGATGAAAACCTCAATAAAAGAACGATCTATCAATTTGTCCATCCCGCTGTGTGCGAAAGTTGTCAGCTGGTTATGGGTATGACTTTGCTCGAGCCGGGTAGTGTCTGGAACACCATGCCCTGTCACACTCATGAAAGAAGAATGGAAGTCTATTTCTATTTCGATATGAAAGAAGACACCAGAGTTTTTCACCTTATGGGAAAACCTGATGAGACCCGTCATATTGTCATGGCCAATGAACAGGCTGTAATTTCTCCGAGCTGGTCAATCCATTCGGGTGTTGGAACCAGTAACTACACTTTTATCTGGGGTATGTGTGGAGAAAACAAGACATTTGACGATATGGATTTTGTTGCAATGGAAAACTTGAAATAAATTAAAGAGGTATAAGAATATGTTAGATAAATTCAGTTTAAATGGAAAAGTAGCGATCGTAACGGGAGCATCACAGGGCCTGGGACAGGGTATGGCTGCAGGACTTGCTCAATCAGGAGCAGATATTGTCGGCGTTGGTATCGGAATTATGGATGATACAAAGAAGATTGTAGAAGCTGCCGGTAGAAAGTTTCATGGAATTAAAGCTGATCTTATCAACAGCACTGTTGATGGATTAGGTGAAATAGTTAAAGAAGCAGTAACTGAAATGGGTAAAGTGGATATCCTGGTCAACAATGCGGGCATTATCCGGCGTGAAGACTCTCTTAAGTTTTCTGAAAAAGACTGGGATGATGTAATGAACATCAATGTTAAAAACCTGTTCTTTTTATCCCAGGCATTTGCCAATCAGATTGTCCTGCAGAAGAGTGGTGGTAAGATAATCAATGTTGCTTCTATGTTGAGTTTCCAAGGTGGAATCAGAGTTCCTTCATACACTGCTTCCAAATCAGGAGTCAAAGGGATCACTATGACAATGGCCAATGAATGGGGCCAGTATGGAATCAATGTCAATGCAATAGCTCCCGGTTATATGGCTACAGCCAATACTACAGCATTGAGAGCAGATCCGCAGCGGAACAAAGAGATCCTCGACCGAATTCCGACAGGCCGATGGGGAACACCGGAAGATGTCTCGGGGCCATGTGTCTTTTTAGCCGGAGATAACTCCAATTATATCAATGGTTACACAATAGCCGTTGACGGTGGATGGTTGAGCAGATGATTGAGAAATTAGGTGTTCAGACATTTACTGTTAGAAATGAAATTAAAACACCTGATGATATTAGAAAAACATTCACAAGACTTAACGATATCGGGTACAAACGGTTTGAACTGGCCCGGATGAAATATAATCAGGCTGAACTCAATGTCCTGAAAGAGCTTAAAAAAGAGTTTGATTTTGAATATGTTACCTGCCAGATCAAAATGAAAACCATTATTAAAAATTTTGACTGGCTGATGAAATTTTCGATTGAGCTCGGTATTCCGACAATTGAAGTTTCTGTTATCCCCATTTCCGATTTTTTAAAGAGGGAAAAGGGGATGATCGAACTCTCAGGAAAGCTGAATGAGTTGGGTCAAAGAACAAAAAAAGCCGGAATCAATTTGCTTTTTCACCATCATAATTTTGAGCTGATAAAGATGGGCGGGAAGCTGGGAATCGACCATCTTTTTGAAAATACCGATCGGGAATTCGTTAATTTTGTTGTCGATACTTATTGGCTTGCCAGATCGGGTTTTGATCCATTTTCTTTTGTGAAAAAACATGAGGACCGGGTAAAAGGCATTCACCTCAGGGATTCTGAGATGTTCCAGAAGGGATTCGGATTTGATTATAAAGATCAGGTTATTGGTAAGGGAACTATTAATTTTGATCCCTTTAAGAATGAGATTCTAAACAATGTGGATTTCTATTCAGTTGAGCAGAATTCATCAGATCCAATAGAAGATCTGAAATCTGGTTATAACTATTTAAGCCATTTATAGAATTAGTCTCTGTTCCATAAACTATGGAACAGAGACTAATCGTAGTTTTTTCTTAACAAAATAAAAATACAATAGTATTATGGTGAGCGAGTACTTACTCTACATAATACAACTGAGGTAAATATGAACAAAAGAAACATTATTCTTCTATTGATGGCTAGTTTCAGCCTAGCGCTTTTTTCGCAGGAAGCAGGTGAAGTAACAATTGATTCTATTGAAATCGAATATATAGGCAAGGCAAAGACAAATGAATCCACTCTCAGATCTTATCTGGACATAGAAGAAAAGCAGGTCCTTTCATCAATTGAAGAGTTAGAAGGCATTTTAATGCAGCAGGAACAAATGCTGAATAATACAAGATATTTTAAATCTGTAGAAATCTCTTCTCATCCAATATCTGATGGGGGTAACAGTTACACTGTTCTGGTAAAAATAGAAGATGGATGGACTTTTGTTCCCATTCCCTATCCACTTCCCGATTCTGCAGTAGGTAATAACGGCTGGTCATTTGGTCTGGAAGTAAATTATGACAATATGTTCGGAACGATGACAGACCTTTATATCGATGGTTATGTCAATGTGGCATTCGGAGAAGATGAAAAACTTAAGGAATGGAAGATAAATCCCAAAGTAAAAAATATAAAAATCGGTAGTTTTAAATTTGATGTTGAATATACTCAGGAATACAGTACAACAGAAGTCACCGATCCCATTTTTCCCGTTGATGAGCAGCTGCGTGAACATTATACAAACTCCGGGAGTTTGCTCAAATTAAGCAGTGATATAAATTTAGCGGGATTGTGGTCTTATTCGATTGCTCCCCAGGTAGGTATGAATTATTCCTTTAATTATCATCCATCTTTTGAAGGAAAAACCACCCAGGTCAATGACAATGTAGTTGAAGACCGCCTGAGTTTTATAATTGAACACAGTATCGGACTGGGGCAGGTTGACTGGATTGGACCTCTTAGAAAAGGATATAGTTTCCGATTCGGCAATTCTCTGAAATTGCTCAATTCATATGACAATTCAACAGCCCAAACCAGTTTGAGATTTGTTCCTGATTTCAGTCTCGAAGGTAAATTGTACGTCCCCCTTGGTCGACGTTTTAATTATTATACCAAAGCGAAAGCGCTATACATCATCAATGATGTTGATAAAGGAATGGGGGGCACTCTGAGAGGTGTAAAAAACAGCTCTATGGCAGGAGATCTGGGATTCTTCTGGCTCAATACTATGGCCTTTGAAATCTGGGGGAACAAATCGGTACATATACAGATACACCCTTTCGCGGATATGGGAATTGCCATAAATACAAAAAATATTCTATCTTTTGAGGACATGTTCCGCATAGGATTCGGAACTGAACTTGTCGTAATGCTGGGAAGCATCGATCTCAAAGGAAAAATCGGATACGATCCAATTTCCGACTATGTCGATTTTAGCTTCCGCACAGGATTGAGTTATTAAAATCTAATCTATTCTAAATTTTACATAGGGTTTTTCGGCAGGAGCTCATCTTCTGCCGGGAAACCCCTTTTTTTTAGTATTTTCAAAATTGGACACTTATTATGTTTCATATAATAAACTCAGTTCATTATGTGAAACGCATTGACAGCATTGAAAAAAGGGTTTATTAATGATTAATGACTGAAAAAAATGAAGTTCCCGCAATAGATAAAATGAACAGAATTTTTGACCTTCTCTCCTTTGAGAACAAAGGTCTGAGTCAGGCTTCTATCTGTTCCAAACTTGATTTGCCCAAGGCTACAGTTTCCAGGCTGATCAATACTCTCCGGGGGATGGGTTATCTGGAACAGGATCAGAGCAGCTCACTGTATTCTCTTGGTGCCAAACTTCTGGCTCTGGGCAATATTGTCAATAAAAGGCTGGATATCAGTGTTATTTCAGCCCCTATCATCGGAAAACTGTCCAACACAATAGATGAGATGATTAAAGTCAGCATTATGCGCAGTGATGTTGTCTATCCCGTTCAGTGCTGTGAAAGTACGAAATCAATTCGCATTACGCTTGATTCGGGAACAGTATTTCCTCCCTATATCGGTGCAGCGGGAAAATTACTCCTCGCTTTGACTGAACAGGGTAAAAGATATACGGAAGATCATCTGCCCCATATTGAAATGAAGCCATACACTGATTATACGATTACCGACTACAGCAAGTTGAAGTCTATCCTGGAACAGATAAGAATCAATGGTTTTGCTATAGACAATCAGGAGGAATCTGAGGGTATTTTCGCCCTGGCAGTGCCGGTGATGGATTCCAATTCAGATGTTATTGCAGCAGTAAGCATTCCGTTTTTCGGAGACTATAAAAGTAAAAAAGAAAAGTATCTGCCCTTATTGAACATGTGCGCAGACGAGATATCCAGATCGATGGGTTATATTAAGGAGAATTAAATTGAATAAAAAGTATTTTGAAATTGCAGGGAAGATAGAAGATCTTGCTATCATTCCCGTTATCAAACTGCACGATGCGAAAAATGCGGAACCCCTCGCTGAAACATTACTCGCAGCGGGACTTCCGGCAGCGGAAATCACATTCAGAACTGATGCGGCAGCTGAGTCCATCTCCATCATCAGTAAAAAATTCCCGCAAATGCTGACCGGCGCCGGTACTGTTCTTACAATAGAGCAGGTCAAAGCTTCAGTAGATTCTGGGGCGCAGTTTGTTGTCAGTCCAGGATTCAACCCGAAGGTTGTCGATTACTGTGTTAGAAATGGTGTTCCCATATATCCGGGAGTGAACAATCCCACAGGAATTGAGATGGCATTGGAACGAGGTCTCAATATACTAAAATTTTTCCCCGCTGAAGCTTCAGGGGGTGTGAAAATGGTCAATGCCATGAGTGCCCCATATGGAAAAGTCAAGTTTATGGCGACGGGGGGAGTCAACCTCGGGAATGTTCTCTCTTATCTCGAATCGCCTTATATAGCGGCCTGTGGCGGATCGTGGATGGTAAAAGGGGATCTTATTGACTCTCAGAAATTTGATGAAATTAAAGAACTCAGCTCCGATGCAGTGGAACTGATCGGAAATTGGAGGAATAAATGAACACAATAGTTACGTTAGGTGAAATTATGCTGCGCTTAAAATCTCCGGGACATGAGCGATTTTTTCAGAGCCCTGTACTTGAGGCTACTTTCGGTGGTGGTGAATCCAATGTGGCTTCAGCCCTTTCTCTTCTTGGAAAGAGTACGGCTTTCGTAACAGCTCTTCCGGTTAATCCCATAGGCGATGGAGCCATTTCCGCTTTAAGAGCCCGTGGTGTAGATACTTCCAGAATTATCCGTCAGGGAGATAGACTGGGAACATATTATCTTGAAGCCGGTGCCAATCAGAGAGCTTCCAATGTTGTTTATGATAGAGCCGACTCTTCTATCTGCAATGCCTCTCCCGATGATTTTGACTGGGATGTGGTTTTTAAAGATGCCCGGTGGTTTCATATTACCGGTATTACTCCCGCTATCTCAAAGAGTGGATCCGCACTCTCATTGATTGCTGTTCAAGAAGCAAAAAAGAGGGGATTGACTGTCTCTTGTGACCTGAACTTTCGTAAGAAGTTGTGGAAATATGGAAAAACAGCTCCCGAAGTAATGAATGAGCTTGTAAAATATGTAGATGTGGCGATTGCCAATGAAGAGGATTGCCAGAAGTGCCTCGGGATTGAGTCTGATGCAGATGTGAGCAAAGCTGAACTGGGATTGGATCGCTACAGAGATATCTCCGATAGAGTACTGAAACAGTTTCCCGATTTGAAAAAGATAGCCATCACCATGCGAGAGAGCCATTCGGCAGATCATAATTCATGGTCGGCAGTTCTCAATAACAGAACGGACTTTATTGTTTCTCAGAAATATGAAATTAAAAATATCATTGACCGTGTAGGCGGGGGAGACTCATTTGCAGCCGGTTTGATTTACGGTTTAACAACCTATGAATCAGATGAAGAAGCTCTGCGTTTTGCTGTGGCCACTTCCTGTCTGAAGCACTCCATCTCCGGAGATGTCGCTCTTGTAACAGAAGCTGAAGTGCTTAACCTTTTAAAGGGTGATGGCTCGGGCCGAGTCCAGCGTTAATGTTCAATCCATTCCATATTTTTTCCAAATGAGAGTCAGTATTCCCGCTTCACCCATTTCAAAAAGAAGATTATTAATTTCATCTTTAGTGATGGGTGATTCTGCTCTGAGAAGGATTCTTTGTTTGTATATCTGATCAAGCTTATCAGAAACTATTAACTCTTGTTTCAAATGGGGATTCTTGCTCAGATAGAGGGATAAGTAAGATTTTGTCACTAGAGCAATGTCAGTTCTTCCTTCGATGACTTTAATGATATTATTCTCATGATTTCTACTGAATTGTATATTGAAATTATTAACTAAAAACTGCTCATCTGAATTGAATCGGGCAAATCCATAGTGATACCCCAGAATTACCGATATGGATTTATCAGATAAATCATCAAAATAATTCTGATTCCGCATAGGTTCCGCTTTTGCAATATAATGTTCTCCTCCAAAGTTGATAACTTCAGAGATCTGGATATTTTTCTCCTGCCAACCCCAGTTTGTATCTTCAAATATAATTATATCAAAATTGCCGTTATCAAAATGGTTATATCGTCTCTTTGCTGTGGTTTCAAAAAATTCAAATACATATTTATTCTGGAAGTTATTCATTTCATCAATCAGATCGATTGTTATGCCGTGAAAATCAGAACCATTTTGCTCCACAAAAGGAGGAAATACATATCCCCCGACCTTTACGGTTTCTGAATAAGTTTCAAAAGAGATGAAAACTATAGAAATCAATAGGATTACAATAACTCTTTTCATTTATTTCCTTTATATCATAAATAATAAGGGAAGTAGTAGTGAATGTAAAAACTATAAGCATATCTTTATTGCGTCACATATTATGATAATATATGATTTAATTAATTGGAGCTATATGAGAAGATTATCACATCGCTGGGGATTGAGGTTTATTTATTTCTTCTCTGACGGCTCTGCTTGAAATCCCTTTTATGATTCTGGCCGATTCAGCGTTAAAGAAATTTACCGGACTTGTATTATTAAAGATAAGAATTATTTTAGGATTTCTAAGTGCTTATTTTTATTTTTTAGGAGTAATAAGGAGTCATCATGAAGAAAAATCCATTTTTTAAAGTACCGGATATAATGGAATACAAGAAGGTGTTGTGTGTTCAACCTCACCCTGATGATATGGATATCAGTATTGGCGGTACTATCGCGAGACTTGCTGAACGGGGAGCGGAGATACATTATCTCACTGTAACCGATGATGCGGCAGGTTTCATTGATTCTGAATATTCAGTTTCTGAACGGCAGGACTTGAGAAAAAAAGAACAAATTGATGCCGGTGATTTACTCGGAGTTAAACATTACCATTGGCTTGATTACCCCGATGCCGGTAAATGGGATCATCACGATGTGAGAAATCAAATAGTGGATCATATCCGCACTGCTTTCCCGAAGCTAGAGATTTTTAACTCTTAATTGCTCCCGCTGTATGACCTTTCTGTATCTGGCTCTGAAAAAGAAAATAGATTATGAACATAGGTGTTGCAATCATAGCCAGTGCCGCCTGTTTCAGGGCAAAATTTGCAGCGTACTTAGTTGAAAATACATAGAGGCTTGTTGTCAGAGGTTTCAAAGCATTTTCCTGAATCATTACGAATGGGATCATGAATTCATTCCATGCACCGATAGCTGAGAAAGTGATAACAGTGGCAGTAATAGGCTTGGTCAGCGGTAGTATTATTTCCCAGAATATCCGCAGAGTAGTGGCTCCTTCTACAAGAGCGCTTTCTTCCAGTGATGTGGGCAGGGTATCATAAAAATTTTTATTTAGAAATATTGCCAGCGGTAGCCCTATAGCTGTTACGGGAAGAATTACCGACCATATTGTGTTTAATAAACCGACGCCTTTGAACATTATGAACAGACCTACAAGAAAGCTTTGTATGGGCAATATCAGCCCTATGGCAAAAACGGCATAAAGAACTTTTTTGCCTTTAAAATTCAAACGGGAAAATGCAAATCCAGCAAGAGTGGATAAAGAAATGATTAGAATAACAGATAAAACAGTTATGATGAATGAAACAAGAAAATGACTGAATAAATCGCCCATTTAAAATGCTTCTATATAATTTTCAAAGGATATTTCTGAAGGGAATCCCATGGGATTCATCAGAATCTCTCCATTGCTTCTCATTGATGAAAGATACATCCAGGCTATGGGAAAGAAATAGAACATAAGAACAGATAACAGAAAGGCCGTTTTCAAAATAGTAAATATCGTGGTTTTCATTTTTTTCTCAATACTCATCTACTTCACCTATTGCTTTCGTTATTTTGCTGATTATCAGCATTATCAGTACAACGACAAATGTCAGTAGCATAGACATCGCCGAGCCGTATCCGATATCTTTATTCTCAAAAAAAGTTCTGATTAAATGTACAGGTACAACTATTCCCGACTGTAGAGGATCTCTTCTGAGAAGAATCTGGAAGAGGTCGAATCCCTTGAACCCTCCTGTTGTGATCAATAATAAGGCCAGCATAATAAGATGCTTGATTAGAGGAATTTCAATTTGGAAGAATATTCTCAGCTTTCCAGTGCCGTCGAGCTGTGCTGATTCCTGCAGGGATTTAGGTATACGGGATAATCCTGCATAAAAAATAGTCATAAAGAAACCGGCAAATATCCAGCCTGAGACAAATGATACGGCGGGAATTGTTAAAGGAGGTCCAAGCCATACCTGAGGTTCAAGGCCGAATTTAACCAGAACTGTATTCAGGAGCCCGCTGGAAGTGGCATATACCTGGCGCCATAAAACACCAATTACTATGGATGGCAGGATAACCGGAGCAAATATCAGACTTCTGAACCACATGGAGCGTTTCATGCTGTTTGCGATACCTGCCAATACCAACCCGACAAAACTGAAGACAAAGGTCAATGCTATGGGAAATAGAACTATAACGGCAAAACTATTAATGCCGGAAGCACAAATAGAACATATCTGTTATTTGATTTTATCATATGACGGATACCATCCTGTTATATTTTTACATAAGAACCTGCAAAGTTTCAGGACTTTACAGGTTCTTTTTTACTATCTTAAGTGTTTGATTTTACTTTCTGCATCTCTAAGTGCTTCTTCCGGTGTGGCAATCCCTTCTGAAACTTTAGCAATCGCTTCATAAAGTGCAAATGCCATTTCCAGGTTGTAACCAGTATCCGGTGGTGCAACTACAGCAGTGGCGTTATCCATAGTTCCAGCAAGTTTTTTCAGATATTCCGATCTCTGTGCATTTGCTGCAGTAAGGGTAGACAATCCACCTTGTTCTGTCATCATTTTCTGAATATCAAGGCTCATTAAAATTCTCATATAATCATAAGCGAGATCCTTGTTTTCAGTTTCCGAATTGATCATATAACCAGTATTGAGTCCGAGTACGGAACCACTGCTTCCCTTTCCTCCGGGAAACTGCAGCAGCATGAAATAATCGTGATTGGTTTCTTCGAAATCCATTCCCATCAATCCGATCACTTCATCGGGATACTAACTTCCCAGCGGGTACATGACTGAAGAACCATCAAACATTCTGGAAAAACTCTCTTCATATCCGAGAGTATTCATATCTTTGTTGAAATATCCTTTCTGAGCCATATCATAAGTGACTTGAAGAGCTTTGACGAAATCGGGATCTTCCAGAGATGTTCCTTTTTCAAGTCCCAGAATTTCTTCAGCTCTCTCGTCTCCAGCCATTCTGTAAAGCAGTAATCCAATAAAGTTTCCTGTGACCCAGGCATCGGAATTTCCCATTACGATGGGAGTTTTTCCCGCTGCAACGATAGTATCGCAGATATTTGTGAACTCTGCCCATGTTTTTGGAACAGATATTCCCAGTTCATTAAACATGTCCTTGTCGTACTACATCTGTATTGTTATATCGTGACCCATAGGTATCATGTATGTTTTCCCATCATATACACTGCCGTTCCACGATGATTCATTCATAGCCGGTGCCAATTCTGCGGCGAGATCGGAAATGTCCATAGCTTCACCATCTATGTAATGATTTCTCACACGGTTACCACCCCATTCAAAATAAATATCCGGTGGATTTGAGCTTTCAAGTAAAGAAGGCAGACCGGTAAACTGGTAATCATCTCCCGATGATCTATCCCATTCAACAGTAACACCGGGATGTGATGCTTCAAATGCCATATCGACAGCGTCGAAAATCGCAATCATTTAGGGACCATTTGAAGAAGCACCTATTCGAAGTATTTTTTCCTCATTTTTCTCCTGTGTGCCCCCGGCAAAAATCGATGCTGTTAAGCTTAATAAACAGATTAAAATAAAAGACCTTTTATACATTTTAACTCCTTTTCAAAAATGAAATATATTACTAATAATATGAACACAAATATTGTCTTGTTAATATAAAGTTTTATATTATGATATATATTGTTATAATTGTATTTATATATAATATGGCAATAGTGACTACTCATTGACAGCTAATTATTTATGAATTATTTTAATAGTTGATATAATTGATTTTTTTGAGGAGAACTCCATATGGCTAACCGTGATAATAATCTTGATTTGTACCCCGTCCCTCAGAAAATCCTATTCCGATCGGAAAAAATCACTATACCTGAAAAAATTGAAATACATCTTACTGTTAACAGTGATAATAAAGATTTTCTTAAATTAACCGAATTGTGGCTCAGCAGGAAAAACTATGCAAAAAGTCCTTACGCACAAATTGAATTGAATATTGAAGAAGTGAAGGGAGAAGCTTTTTCCTATAATGACTCACAGGGAAAATACAGTGAAGAGATTTATAATCTGGACTTATCACAATCGGGGAAGACTATTACTGTAAATATTTCTGTCTCAAAAAAAAGAGGCTTATATAATTCTCTGGCAACCCTTGGGCAGCTTCTGAGTAAAAAAACAATTCCATCTTGTACAATCAATGATTACCCCTGTTTTGGTATTCGTGCTGTCATTGAAGGATATTATGGTCCTCCCTGGTCCTCTGACGATCGTCTGGCCATGCTTGATCTTTTATCAGATTACAAATTCAATGCCTATTTTTACTCTCCAAAAGACGACATTTATCATAGAGAAAAATGGAGAGATTTTTATCCCGCAGCGATCCTGTCGGAATTGGAAAAGCTGGTTGTTAAAACTTCTGATTCAGGACTGGAATTCTGGTACAATATCGGCCCGGGATTATCCATGCAGTATTCCAGTGAGACTGATTTTAATGCACTTATTCAAAAATATGAGCAACTTTACAGTATCGGAATTCGCTGTTTTGGTCTTCTGTTTGATGATATTTCTGAACATCTTCAGCATATAGAGGATCAAAAAGTGTTTTCAGACATCTCTTCAGCCCATGTTACTGTAGCCAATCGGGTTTATCAGGCTCTTATTCAAAAAGATCCGAATGTTAAATTTGTGGTCTGCCCGACTCAGTACTGGGGTAAGGGAACAGAGTATTATATCTCAAATATGGGATCCATGCTGAACCCCCGCATAGAGTTATACTGGACCGGCCCGGAGATATGTTCGAGAGAATTGAATCTATCTGATGCCAGTGTTTTTGCCAGGCAGACAAACAGGCCGGTTTTATATTGGGATAATTATCCTGTTAATGATCTTGAGATGGCTAATGAAATGCACATTGGTCCTTATCTCTCTCGTGATCGTCATTTGTACAGAGCTTCTGCCGGAATTGTAGCAAATGCTATGGAGTACGCAGAATGTTCAAAGATACCTCTCATAACAATAGCATCTTATCTCTGGAATCCTGAGAATTACGATTCTGAATCAGCATGGCGTCATGCTCTTCTGAGGGTTGCCGGTGAAAAGGACTCAGAGGATTTTTATATTTTTGCCGATAATTCGCGATATTCCTGCCTTTTTCCGACAGATTCTCCCTATTTGAGGAAAATTCTCAGCCAGTTTGAATTTGATTATAAATACGGTGATAAATCCAAGGCTATGAAGGACCTGAGGGCCGCTGTTGATTATTTGAGCCGGGCAGTAGAACTGTTTAACAGAGGAATGGAAAATAAAAAATTATCAGTTGAAATAAATCGATGGAGCCGCAAGTTTATCAATGGGGTGGAGCTGCTCGATGATGTCTGTAAATCACTTGAGAAAAGAGATAGTGATGAAATGGAAAAACTGAAAATCAGATTTGATGAATTTCAAACCGATAGTACTTATATATTTGCCGACATATTGTACCCCTTTATAGACGCAGTAATCAAAGAGATGTAATAAGGGAGAAGATTATGACAAAAGCTTATATTCTGGCCGCGGGAAAAGGCAAGAAAATCTGGCCCTATGGAGAGATCAGGAATAAATCAATGATTCCCGTCGCAACCAAACCTGTTATAGATTACCTGATTGAAGGTCTTGAAGAGATCAATGTTGCGAATATTCTTATAGGAGCTTCTATGGGAATCGGTGAACTCCGGAAAAACTTCCGCAATAATGACAAAGTTTCTGTTATTGATACAGGGATTACCGGTGGTACATCTGCTACAGTTAAAAAACTAATGGATTCTGATGATTCTCCGGAAAGCGATGGTGTATTCGTATTTTATGGCGATGTTCTGATCAGGCCTGCTGATCTGATCCGGTTCAGGGAAAATATTGTGAGAGGTACCCCCTCTGTCCTTGTCACTCCTGTTGCAGAAGAAGATACGGGCAGTTTCATCTGCTGTTCTGTAGAGAATGGGCTTCTGAAGCAAATTGTGGGTCATCCCAGAGGAGATGTTACCCACCGGTTTTCAGGATTTTACATACCAGAGAGTCTTAATAAATATATTTTCAATTGCGGTGAAATCTTTCATGATATTGAAGTCGGGATGATGCCTCCCATCGAAGAGAATCTCGAAATAGCTCTTTCGGATTTTATGAAAGATGGGGGAACAATATCTCTTACGGAGACAGAGGACTTTTGTCTGGACTTGGATAAACCATGGCATATCCTTCAGGCCAATGCCGCGATGTGCAGAACTCTGACCGGTGAATTAACAGCCAATGTCTTAGCCGAAGGAGCTTCAATCGATGAAACTGCCAGAATCTCCGGATTTGTTAAACTGGGAAAAAACAGCAGGATCGGCAACAATGTAACAATAAAGGGCAATGTCATAGTCGGTGAAAATACCATAGTTGAAAATGGTGCGATCTTTGCGGGAAACGCTGTTGTCGGAGATAATTCCAGTTTATCCAATTATTGTTATATCGATGATGATACTGTCGTTGGGAATAAATGTGTTATTAATCATTGTGCGGAAATCAGTGGAGCCATAATGGATACAGTATATCTCTATCATTATATGGAAATATACGGGCTTTTAGGAGAAGGGACTGACATCGGAGCGGCTACTGTATGCGGAAGTTTGCGATTTGATGATGGTATTACCATCCATAAAATCCGTGGGCGCAAAGAATTTCCCAGTAATTTTTCCGAAGCCAGTTATATTGGTGATTTCTGCAGAACCGGAGTCAATGCTATTATTATGCCGGGATGTAAAATGGGACCTTACAGCATCCTCGGTTCTGGTGTTCTGCTTGAAGAAGATCTTCCCTCTCGAACTTCAATCAGAGTTAAGCAGGAGCTTATACGAGGTTCCTGGGGACCGGAAAGATACGGGTGGTAATCCTTTCCCTGCTGTGTTAGAACTGAAAGTGTAATGTTAATATCAAAAGGACGTTAGAATGATGCAAAAATCATCCAGGTTAAATGTAAGTATGGTCAAAGATCAAAGTCGGAAACTGATATTTCAACAGATCTTGAATCAGGAAAAATTAACCAGAAATGATCTAGCCAGAAATACAAATCTCAGTTTGGGAACTGTTAAATCGGTGTATGAAGAATTTGTTTCAGAAGGGATAATTCTGGAAGAAAAAGACACAAGCCGCAGTGTCGGGCGGAAACCATCATTCATAAAATTGCTGCCCGATAGCAAATTTGTCTGTGTATTATCAATCACAAAGGATCATTTCCACTGTCATGTATTAAATCTCAAGCTGGTTACAAAATTGGAATATACTTTCCATTATCACAAGGATGATAATTTTGAAGAATCCTTTCATCATTTCCTGAAAGAAGTGAAGGAAAAGATTTCCTTCGTTCCAGGCGAGGGACTTCTCGGGTTTGGAATCAGTGTTCCCGGTCCCTATTTTCCAGACAATGACCAGGTCATATGTGATCTGATTCCACAATTAAATACTATAGGTCTGCAGAGTTTAATGACTCAATATTTCAGTGAAATACCTGTCATGATCGGTAATGATGTCAGATTGGCTGCCCTTGCTGCCAGTAAACACATAACTGATCTGGGATCTTCTCCTTTATTTTATGTTTACATTGCTGAAGGGGTAGGTGGTGCCTTAATACACGATGGGAATATTTTTCTCGGAGCTAATTCTTTTGCAGGAGAAATAGGGCAAATTATACTGGAAGATGGGAAGCTGCTCGAGGACTGCATCAGCTGGTCTTCCATGCTCGAGCGACTCGGTCTGAATCCCGATGATGATGAAAACCTGTTGAAGAATGATCTTTTGTCCAAATGGAATGGAAGTGATAATGAATTCCTGAGTGAGGTTGAGGAGATGGTTACCCGACTTGCTAAGGTTCTCAGTTATATAGTTTGTATTATTAATCCCAAAAATATTGTTATTGGCGGTAAGTATAAATTCCTCGGGAACAGATTTCTTGAACAGCTGAAAGATAAATTATTTTCAATTTTAATAGAAGTTCATAAATCTTCACTGGAAATTTCCTTTTCCGAAGAGAATAGCCGCGATCCTGTTATCGGTTCTGCCATGACAGTTTTTGATCAGTGGCTGGAATCCAGAATAGGCTGAATTTAATATGATAATCATTCAGTATTATTATTTATTTAGATATGTTAATATATATTTTAACTGTTGACATAATGCATCTCCAGTAATAGACTTATTTATAAATCTGTAGCTTCCGACAGGAGATGAAAATTTGAAAAAATTAGCGATAAACAATGGACCGAAACATATAGACACTCCATTCCCGATCTGGCCTTTTCACGGTGAAGAAGAGAAGAGACAATTATTGGAAGTTCTTGAAAGTAATCAGTGGGGGACACTGGGACCTAAAAGTCTTGAATTCGAAAAAGCATTTGCTGAATATCTGAATGTTTCCCGGGTACAGACTGTAAGTAATGGAACGGTCTCTCTAGATACTATTTTGAGAGCTCTGGGTATTGGACGTGGAGATGAGGTCATTGTTCCCCCCTACACTTTTATAGCCACAGTTACAGCCGTGCTGATGGTGAACGCCACTCCTGTATTTGCCGATATTGATCCCGAAACAAATTGTATTGATCCCCAGGCTATCGAAGCTGTAATCACGGGAAAAACCAAAGCTATAATACCGGTGCATATGGCTGGAATTCCTGCAGATATGGATCGAATATGTGCAATCGGAAAGAAATACGGCATTTCTATCATAGAAGATGCGGCTCAGGCTCATGGATCAGAATGGAATGGCAGAAAAGTCGGTTCAATAGGTACTGCAGGTTCATTCAGTTTTCAGCTGAGTAAGAATATGAGTGCCGGAGAAGGTGGTGCCATTTCAACAAATGATCCGGCTCTCGCTGATAAAATATGGAGTATCCACCATATAGGCAGGAAAAAAGACAGTGCATGGTATGAGCATTTTAATCTATCCAGCAATTATAGGATAACCGACTGGCAGGCCGGAATATTGCTGGCACAACTGGCCCGGCTCGACGAGCAGATAGATCAGAGAGAGATCAGTGCTAAAATACTCGATAATATTTTTTCAGACATCCCCGGTATAAATCCTTTTCTCAGAGATTTGAGAGCGACAAGGATTACATGGCATCTTTATATGTTCCGCTACGATAAAAATGAATTTAACGGATTACCAAAAGACCGTTTTGTCGAGGCACTCGAAGCTGAGGGGATACCGGCATCAACAGGTTATAGACCTCTACAGAAACAACCTCTCTTTAAAGAGGAGAGTATCCAGTGGATATTGGGCGATAAAGAGTACCACAATCTCCTATTGCCCGGTTTGAATAAGGCTTGTGAGCAGACAGTCTGGTTGACTCAGAATGTTCTTCTATCAGAAAAATCACAATTGAAAAAAATCGGAGAAGCAATCATTAAAATCAAAGAAAATGTAGACGAATTGCTATAGGGGTCAATATGGATAAAATGTTTGTCGGAATAATCGGTGCAGGTTCAATAAGCAAGGTTCATATCCGTGCTTTTCAGAAGCTGGACGATGTCGTTGTTCAGGCTGTATGTGATCTCAATAAGGAAAGAGCAGAGTCTGTAGCAGAGGAATTCAACATCCCATCTGTATATTCCGATGTTGATGGTCTTCTAGGTGATGAAAAAGTGGACAGCGTGACGATCTGTGTTTTAAATTCACTTCATTCGGAATTGTCCATAAAAGCCCTTAATGCTGGCAAGAATGTTCTCTGCGAGAAACCCATGGCCAGGAACAGTTTCGAGGCTGCGTCTATGGTCGAGGCAGAAAAAGAATCAGGGAAAACTCTTATGATAGGCCTGGTTCGGCGTTTTGATGAGAAGACCAATGCCGCTTTGTCTTTAGTCAGGGAAGGTGTTCTTGGAAAAATCTATTATATAAAAGCCGGATATCTCAGGAGAAATGGTCAGCCCGGGGGATGGTTCACTCATAAAAAAAAATCCGGTGGCGGTTCCCTATTGGATATCGGTATCCATTCCCTTGATCTGGCTATGTATCTGGCGGGGCTGGGGAAAGTATCTTCAGTTTCCGGTTTTATACAGAAACTTCCCCAATTGATGACTGATGTTAAAGGATCTGTTAAATATGAAAGCAGTGATTCGGGCTCAATAAGTGATGTAGATGATATGGCAGTTGCCGATCTCAGATTTGAGAATGGCACTTTGCTGCATCTGGAATGCAGCTGGGCTCAGCATATTCCCGAAGATAAACAGTTTCTTGAAATCTATGGAGATAAAGGAGGTCTTATTGTAGATCCCCAACTTCAATTGATATCCAATCACAATAATTATCTCAGCAGTGAATCAATCCATATCTCTTCAGAGGAAGATTATCTCGATAATTTGTTCAGTGGAGAGATGGCTCACTTTCGAGATGTCGTTCTTAAAGGCGAGAGCTGCAGGAGTCCATCAGATGATGGAGTAGCATTGATGGAGATCATAGACGCAATCTATGAATCTGCAGAAAAAGGGATACCTGTTAAATTATAAAAAGTGGTAATAGAATGTCAGCATGAAAATATAATGTGTGATCTACAAGAATGACTGCAGTAGATTCTGCGGACAGGTGCGAAATCAATAGTGTAATAATCAGCATTGCATTTATATTTTTTATTTTCAATTTCACTTTACCTCAATTTAGATTAAAGAATAGATACACTATCTCAATTTGATCAAGTATAATTTTCATATGAAAATATTAATTACAGGATTTGACCCCTTTGACGGAGAACAGATAAATCCATCGTGGGAAGTTATCCAGTCACTACCCGATGAGATGAATGGCCATAGAATCTGCAAAAAACAAATACCGACTGTTTTTAATAAATCAATTGATTTAATTATTGATATGATAGATTCAATAAAACCGGATATTGTCATTGCTCTAGGTCAGGCGGGTGGGCGGTCTTCAATCTCAGTTGAAAGATTGGCGATCAATCTAGATGATGCAAGAATAAAAGATAATGAGGGAAATCAACCTGTTGATATTCCAGTCAATTGTGATGGTGAAAATGCGTATTTCTCCAATCTTCCTGTAAAAGCTATGGTTCATTCAATTCATCAGTCGGGAATCCCGGCGATCTTATCCAACACAGCGGGTACATTTGTCTGTAATCACATTATGTACGGGATCCTCCATTATATCAAAACCAGGAAGCTTCCTATCAGAGGGGGATTCATTCATGTTCCCTATATCCCTTCACAGGTTACAGGAAGAGGAGATGTCCCGTCCATGTCCCTTGAAACTATCAAAATAGCCATCTTATCGGCTTTAACAGCGGCTGTGGAGAACAGTGATGATCTAAAGATCTCTTATGGAAGGGAGTTTTAAATATGAATGATGAATTGCTGAAACCAATTGTAGTTCCTCAGGAATATCCCATTCTTCCGCCTGATATGGATTACCTCTATTTTGAAAATGCAGATTTATACCCCTTTGAACCGGATGTTCTGGAGTTTTCTCCGGTTAATGCCTGGTGGCTTTCAGAATGTGCTTTTCTCGTCTATTGTCATCCCGGTTTTGCGCGAATGGCCATGAAACTGGCCGGATTTGATCACTTTAAGTTTTTCCAGGGGAAGGGCACTGAATGTATGGTCTGCTGGAACAATGACTCAGTTATTGTTTCTTTTCGCGGCACAGAGATGAAAAGCCTGTCAGCTTTCCATGAAATAAGGACAGATCTCAACACAGTGCCCGTTCCTTTTGACAGGGGAGGAAATGTTCACAAAGGATTTTTAAAAGGACTTGAAGAGATTTGGGAAGGAGCAGACGGGCTGAATCGTTTTCTGACAGAACTGATTGCAGAAGATAAGAATCGCCCTCTGTGGATTACCGGACACAGTTTAGGTGGTGCTCTGGCGGCTCTCTGTTTTGCAAGAATAGAAAGTGCTTCCGGATTGTATGTATTCGGTGCACCGCGAATCGGAGATCAGGAGTTTGTGGATTTGTCCAATAACAGACCGGTCTGGAGAGTAGAGCACAGCAGAGATCCCATACCCATGGTTCCGCCCGATGTTCCGAAGCTGAAATTCAATTTTAAAGATATGGGTCAGTTGATTTTCATTAGTTTTGACGGGAAACTGCTTTTTGAGCGACCCGTTGTCAGTGCTGAAGAGGAAAAAGAGAAAGTTCTAATGAAAATTTCTGAGCAGAAGAAAAGACGGGAGTCATTATCACCTCAGGGATTGAAAACAATTCTTGATAAAGAAAAGGCAAAAAAGCTTATAGCCGAGATCAATGAGCACCTGCTTTTGTCAAAAGATGAATGGAAAGAGTACTTGCAATCTCTGGAAAACGGGATCGGGCTGAAGATACAGGACCATATGCCTATTTATTATTGCTGTAAACTGTGGAATATTCTGGAGTCCTGATCCTCTGGAACAGTTAATACTGCATAACTTTGATACTGTTAATAGAAAAGTATATAATAGTTATAATGAAAAAACTGATTATCATCTTAATGCTCCTTATATGTACTTTCTCAGCCTATGGTGAAACTTTAAGGAAACTCGAGGCTTATGCCGGCCGAGGTGATATGGATGCCCAGTACAGGCTCGGGTTGTGGTACTATTCAGGTTTCAATGTAGAACAGGACTTTGAAAAAGCTGTAGGATATTTCCAGTTATCCGCAGTCCAGGGTTATATGGACGCCCAGTTCATACTGGGATATTTGTATTTCTATGGAATAGGAACCGAAAAGAATCTGCAAAAAGGGCTGGAATGGTTTGAAAAAGCAGCTGAACAAAATAATGCCCAGGCGCAGTTTGATCTCGGGTATATTTATTTTCATGGTGTAGAAATCGCTGTAGATAAAGAGAAAGCTCTCTACTGGATGCAAAGAGCTTTCAATAATGGTTATGCAGAGGCGCGTGGATATTTGGAAGATTGAACTTCCTCTGCCAGTAATTCTCCCAATCTTTTTATCCCTTCTACAATCAGGTCATCGGGCATAGTGGAGAAATTCACTCTCATTGTATTATTCACTCCGCCATTGGGAAAGAACGAAGCACCCGGTACAAAAGCGACCTTTTTCGTCTTTAGAGATTTTTCCATAAGTTCTTTTGTATCTATATATTCCGGGACAACAACCCAGGTGAACAGCCCGCCTGTCGGGTGAGTCCAGGTGATATCTTCGGGAAAATACTTTTTCATGCTGTCCATCATCAGATCTCTTCTTCTTCTGTAAACATCTTTTATTTTTTCTACATGCTTATCGAGATCATATTTATCCATAAAAACGGATATTTCTCTCTGGCTCATGGAATTGCACTGCAGATCGGAACCTTGTTTCACCATTATGAATTTATTCAGTATTTCCGGTGATGCGCAGATCCATCCTATTCTCAGGCCGGGGCAGAAAGTTTTGGAAAATGTACCCAGAAAAATGACGAGGCCTTTTGTGTCCATTGATTTCAGAGAAGGCAACTTCTCTCCTTCGAATATCAGATCACCATAGGGATTGTCTTCAATAACGGGTTTGTTGTACTTATTGGCAAGTTCGATCAGGCCTTTTCTTCTCTCAAGGCTCCATGTTCTCCCTGAAGGATTCTGGAAATCGGGGATAACATAGATCATTTTGACATTTTTCGCCTCTATTAACGCTTTTTCGAGATCTTCCATCACCATACCATGTTCATCGGTTTCGATTTCACGGAATGTTCCCTCATAAGCTTTGAAAGCATTAATTGCACCGAGATAACTGGGGCTTTCGCACAATACGACATCACCGGGATTGAGAAAGATCTTGCCTGAGAAATCCAGCCCCTGTTGTGAGCCGCTGGTAATAAGAATATCATCTCTGACGGAATTGATTCCGATAGGTTTCATCCGTTGCGCTATATGGTCTCTCAATGGATCATATCCCTCTGTCGGGCTGTACTGTAGAGCAGCTTCTCCCATGGTCTCGAGAACGAATTTTGTAACTTCCTCCATTTTTTTGATGGGAAAAAGCTCGGGTGCGGGAAGGCCGCCTGCGAAAGATATTATATCCTTTCTGGCTGCCAGTTTGAGTATCTCTCTTATCTCTGACGCTTTTACATCTTTAATTCTATTTGAAAACATATTATCCATCCTGTACAGACAGGTCGCGACCTGTCGTTGCTTTATTTTTTATATTTTTACATTTTTCATGCACGGGCGGGTTGCGATCCGCCCCTATCCGAAAAATCGCCGTGACATCTGATCTACAAATTTCAATGTGTGTTCTTCTGTTTTAATTCTTGCTTTCTCGGAATCCCTTTCCTCTATGGCATGGGCCATATTTTTGAGGGTATTGTAAAACCAGTCAAAATCATCTATTACGTATTCAATTGATTGAAGAAATCTGGCTGTTTTAGTGTTTAGCTGATCCAGAATTTCTATAAGCATCTCGTTTCTCGATGCCTGTCTGATAATCTGGTGAAATCTCTGATCATCGTTGATGCATTGTTTATAATCTTTGACAATGTCGTACCGGGAAAAACGGTTGATTATTTCAAAGAGCTCTTTGATTTCATTGTCTGTAGCACGTCTGGCTGCCAGTTCCGCCGCAAGTCCTTCAAGGTTTTTTTTCACTTCATAGGCATTTTTTACAGACTTCAGGTCAATCTGAGTGACAAAAGTTCCCACTCTCGGTCTGGTTTCTATCAATCCTATCTGGGATAGTTTTATCAGGGCTTCTCTTACTGGGGTCCGGCTTACACCGAATTCCTCTATTAGATCCTTCTCCTGAACATGATCTCCCGGTTTCATTTCGAGATTGATGATTCTTCCTTTTAAAATGTCAAAAATATGCGTATTGGCCAGCTTCAATGGTTCAAACCTCTCTTAATTCCAGTTTTTCAGCATTTTAGCCCATTTGGCATCTCTTGTCTCTTCTATCACTTTTAATTCATCTTCACCTATGTGTCTGAAACGGGCTTGTCTCACCAGGTGATCGTGAATAGATTTAAACTCTTTAGGTTTCCTGTTGAGTTTAAATTCTCCCTCTTCGTATTCAGCCAGATACCAGAGCCCGGTGTCGACGACTTCTTTTCCCAGATCCACAGATAATTCAGCACCGTGACCCCAGCCAGTCGGACAGGGACTATAGACATGGATATATGATGGGCCGTCGCAGTCTTTGGCTTTCTGTACTTTATTTATAAAGTCATCGAGGTAACCTATACTGGCTGTAGCCGCATATTTGATACCGTGAGCAGCGACGATTTCGAACATGTTTTTCTTTTCATTGATGTTTCCATGTATAACTTTTCCCGAAGGAGTTGTCGTTGTCGATGCGCCGAAAGGTGTCAGTCCGCTCTTCTGTATCCCTGTATTCATATAAGCTTCATTATCAGTACAGATATAGATGAATTTTTCTCCTCTGTCGATGGCGCCGGAAAGTGATTGTATTCCAATATCGGCGGTTCCTCCGTCTCCGGCAAATCCAACGGACAAAGGTTTTTCTTTTCCGAGAGCTTCAAGACCGGCGGCAATGCCCGTTGTGACAGCTGCCGTAGAGGCGAAAGGGGTGATTATGGCATTGTTTTTGAAAGCCATATTGGGATAGATAAAAGATACGGCAGCCATGCATCCCGCGGGTAATGACAAATAGGCATCGTCTCCAAGAACTTTGAGAGCCAGTCTGAGAGCCAGGCTCTCACCGCACCCTCCGCAGGCTTTGTGACCGTAGAAATACTCGTTAGAATCGAGATTTCTGATATTGAGTTTTGCTGCTGTACTCATAATGCACACCCCATATTGCTGTATTGAACTGTTTCACCTTCTCCTGAGAGCAGATTTTCAAACATATTTCTAATATTTACTTTTGTGATATCTTTTCCGCCGAGTCCGCCGATAAAATTGGTTGTACTGATAGTGAGACCCTTCTGCTGTAGAGCGGAGTTTACATTTGTAAAGACAGTACCCTCATAACCGAATGAAATATTCTTATCCAGAATCCCTACAGCCCGGGCTTGGGATATATTTCTACAAATTTCGTCTACAGGAAAAGGGCGAAGTATTCTCAATTTGATGACACCAACTTTTTTACCTTCATCTCTCATTGAATCAACGACTGCTCTTACAGTTCCTGTAACTGAACCGGTTGTGACCAGAAGAACCTCGGCATCTTCATTTCTGTATCCCTCGACAGCTCCTCCGTAATTTCTACCGAATGACTTGAGAAAATCAGCATCAATCTTTTCCAGTTCATCGAATACTTTGAACATATCCCTGTGCTGTTTTATTTTGAATTCCATATAGTGCTGATTACCAGCTGAAATGCACATACTCATTTTATTTTCATCTGACATGAGATGGGGAGCCGCTTTTATCTCCGGAAGAAAGGCATCAACCTGGTCCTGAGGAGGAATTTCTACTTTTTCATAGGTGTGAGTCAGAACAAATCCATCGACATTGATCATTACCGGAGTGAGAATCTCATGATTTTCGGCAAGCTTGAAACTCTGGATTACCATATCCAGTGCTTCCTGTGCATCTTCTACATATAGCTGGATCCATCCTGAATTTAAAACATGCATGGAATCCATTTGATCTCCATAGATGTTCCAGGGCGTGGCAATGGATCGATTGGCATTCATCATGACTATGGGCAGTCTGGCTCCCGAAGCATAGGGAAGACATTCAGACATATAGAGCAATCCCTGAGAGGATGTGGCTGTAAAAGTTCTGGCACCGACTGAACTCGATCCTATAGAGCAGGCCATGGCACTGTGCTCCGATTCGACATGCATATATTTGCAGTCCAGTTCTCCGTCCTGTACAAATGCAGACAGTTTTTCCACTGCTTTGGTCTGTGGAGTTATGGGGTAGGCGGCGATAACATGGGGTCTCGATAATTTCACCCCATAGGCTATGGCTTCATTACCGTTGAGGAAAGCAAAATCTTTCATTATTTTTCCTCCTTGATCATTTCTATGGCTTTGGGTTTACACTCGTGAGCACAAATGCCGCAACCCTTGCAGAAATCGAAGTCCATTTGAGCTTTTTTCCCTGAAGTCATGTGGATGGCTCCATCGGGGCAGACATAATAACACCGGTAACATCCAATGCATTTTTCAATATGGACAACCGGTTTGAATACTCTCCATCCGGCATTTATATCTGTAATATGAAAACTGGGGCAGCTGGATCCCATAGGGATATCAGAGAGAGATCTCCATTCGGGCCTGGAACTCATTTCAAAATCTTTCATCTGATACTCTCCTTTCCCAGGTTGTATGCTTTCTTTAATAACTGGAGATTTTTATCGAGAATTGAAGGCTTCAGAGCTGATTTCAAAGCATTTTCACAGGCAGAGTAGGTGACCACATCTTCTGAAAGAGCCGTAAGAAAACCGAGCATGGCTGTATTGGCAATGGGCATTCCCAAAATATCCAGCGCCAATCCTGTGGCATCAATAAGCTTTACTCTGCCATCGTGAGTGTTTTCTTTATCTGTATTGATCAGCACAAATGCATTGTCTTTCAGATCATTCAGATATCTGTCATTCCAAAGTGTTTCATCGAGAACAATGATGTAATCACATTTTTCAATTTCACTTCTGTCTGTAATTTTCTCATTGCTGATTCTGTTGAATCCCAGTACGGGGGCACCTCTTCTCTCAGGCCCGAATGAAGGGAAGGCCTGGGCAAAGCGATTGTCGTAAATAGATGCTGCTATTCCAAGCAGTTTGGCGCCGGTGAAACTTCCCTGGCCACCTCGACCGTGCCATCTGATCTCTTTCAATATAAACCTCTCTAGTATTTATGTAATATATCAGTTGTATATTTAGATGTTATTAGTATTTTCTTCTACTGTCAAGAAAGATTTAATCTTGACAAACTATCGTTCGTTAGTTAAGATGTTCAATATTCGAGGGGAACAAACATATTGCGTAGAAATACAAAAGATCTGATATTTGAAGCAGCAGTGGATTTATTCTCAAAGAAAGGATTCCACGGTACGTCCATGCGGGATATTTCAAAGGACGTAGGTATAAAGGAAAGCTCTCTCTATAATCATTACTCTGGTAAAAAAGCGATTATGGAATCAATTCTCAAATACCAGATAGAAAGTTTTCAAGGTTCAGCTTCTTCACTTGATGAACTGAAAGCAACTATGCCTGAAACTTCAGATCCGGTAGAATTCTGGCTTGCGGGAGTCATGGCTTTTGTAAAAACTCAGCCGCCGCTGGTCGAACCCATATCCCGGATAATTATCAATGAAATGTTTCTCAACAGTCAGTGCAGGGAATTTGTTTTAACAAGTTATTTTGCAGCTCAGAAAGACTTAACTGAAACAATATTCCAGGTAATGGTGGATAAAAAGCTAATCAGAGAATGTGATGTCCGCAAAAAAGCTGTGCAGTATGTCTATATGGTACAGGGGATGGAAATAGAGAATAAATTATTGATGATGGAAGGGCAGAGCCCTGAAAAAAGTCTTCAGAACTTATTGGAGCATGTGACGATTTTTATTGAGGGAATGAAATAAAAAATTAAAGAGGAGAAACAAATGTCGGGAATTATAATCTACAAATCTAATTACGGATCAACAAAACAGTATGCACTTTGGCTTAGCGATGGAACAGGATTTGAATGCCGGGAGATCGAAAAAGTAAAAAACAAAGAGTTAATGGAATATGAAACAGTTATTCTGGGCTCTCCTGTATTTGCAGGCAAACCCCTCATTGCAAAATGGATCAGTAAGAAGTGGGAGATCCTGGAGGACAAAAAGGTCGTTCTGTACACTACTTCCGGAGCAGATGGAAATGATCCTCAGAATCTGAAAGGATTTGAGTCCAGCTTTGAGCCGCATATTAGAAATAAAGTAAAATATTATCCTCAGGGCGGCCGTATGATTCATAGCGAATTGAAGCCTCTTCACCGTTTTTTTATGAATCTTGGCAAGAAGATGGAAAAAGATCCGGAAATCAGAAGGGAAATGGATCTGGACAAAGACCATGTGAATCGCGAAGGTATTAATCCCATTCTTGAATATGTAAATTGATTTTACATCCATAAATGATTGGAAACACTTGACAATTTATCCTGTTATATGTACTTTGTATTTAGAAGTCACTTTGCAATGCAAAGTGACTTTGCGATAAAAAGCTATGAAGCAGGTATTAAGTGGAAGAAAACAAAAAAGATGTAGAAGATTATTTACAGGATCTGAAAGAAATTAAAAAAATGATGGATGAGTCGGAAGATTCAGGGATTATTGAAGTCTGGGTATTTTGGGCGTACGGCCTTCTCGTCGGCGCAGCTTCCATCTTTTCCTATTTGCTGATAAATGTCAGAAATCTCAGCCGAATGGATGTATTTCTGGCAATTTGGCTTCCTGTCATGTTCATAGCTGGAATCCTGGAGACCATCGGATGGGTTAAAAAAATGGATAAGAAATCCATTCCCCTGTTTTCACGAAAATATGTAAAGCTCTTTTCAGGGCTTATGGGGCAATTAGTCATTATTTGCGCTATGTTATATTTTTTAATCCAGGCCGATATTCCCCATGCCGGAATCTATATGATGATCGGCGCTATTCCTTTGTTCTTTTACTCACAGATAACTTATTCATCTATCATTATCGAGGCCTGGATTCTTACGGGTGGCGGTTTACTGCTTCTTATCAATAATGTCTCATCCATAGAGGCGTCGCTTTTCTCAGGTCTCAGTATCGCAGTTGCTTACTTCGTTCTTGGATTCCACATGAGATACGAGGAAAAAAAATCCAATGAATGATCTATATACCCGTTTTGATAATATTTTCTTTGAAAAAACAAGATTATCAATAATGACAATTCTATTTAAAGAAGAGACTGTCTCCTTTAACCAGTTGAAGAAATTAATAGGTGGTAGCGACGGGGCTATTTATACACATTTGGAAAAATTGATTAAAGCTGAATATGTGGAAAAGAAAAAAGAGTTGGCCGGCAGTTCCGCTCAAACCGTTTACAAAATAAATAAAGAGGGAAGAACCCTTTTCAAAGAATATCTGGCATTTCTGGAAAAAATGCTGAAAGAGCATATATAGATGTTGCGGGCGACACAAGTGTGTCGGGGACCCGCACATAGTCGACATAGGAGTGTATATGGAAAACAATAAATTAAATCTGAGAGAACGATATCTTGGAAAATGGGCTGTCTGGTCTTCTCGGAACTGGGGAAAATCTTTTCTTATATTACTGGCCATCACAATGGTTATGGGCGTCGGTATTTCCATTCTGAAAACAGAAATGACCTTTTATTCTATTCTGCCCAATAATTCCAATCAGGTTCGGGACATGAAAATGATCATGGAAGAGTTCCCCGCTGCATCGGCAATCCTGGCTGTTGTTGACGCCAGAGATATAGAAGACTCCCGGAAAGCCGAGGAAAAAGTAAAAAGTACAATCGATGCCATTGTAAAGGAAATGTCCAGAGACAAGTACAGTGATCAAATTGTCCGTGCAACGGGAAAAATGGATATGGACTTCTTTAAAGAACACGGATTCATGTATACGAAGGAAAAGGATATAAAACGAAGTGCCCGCATGTATGAAAACCTGAACCTTGTACCGCTTCTCACCAGTATAAACGATGACTTTGAAAGAGAATATTCAGGAGATGAAGAACAACTGGCCGATGAAGAGCAGATGGCTGTAGGTATGTTTCGGGGATTGAGCGAAGTTCTCGGCGTTATTGAGAAATCGGCAGGGGGTGAACCGGTTTCAGATAAAGAGATTGATGCAGCTTTGGAATCGTGGTTATTCGGTGAATCTTATATGCTCAGTAATGACAATAAAATGGGAATCGCCGTCATCCAGCCGTCATTCACTATGGAAGACATATTGGTTATGACTCCAGGAGTCAATACGATTGAATCTGCTGTAAAAGAACTCGGAGTTAATTTGGATGTCAAAGTCGGGCTGACGGGAATGGTTGTTGTAGGCCGGGATGAGATGGTCACTTCCGAAGAGGGAATTGTCTTATCATCTCTTCTGGCATTCATTGTCATTCTCCTCATCATGATTTTTGTATTCAGGATGTTTTCAGTTCCCTTCATTTCCGGAATTCCTCTTATTATGGGAATCGTCTGGACAATGGGAATGAGTGGTTTCATCATTCACAGGCTCAATATTATGACCGCCATGTATCTTGTGGCCCTCCTGGGACTGGGAATCGATTATGCAATCCACCTGCTTTCCGCTTTTATACAGGAACGGGACGAAGGAGTAGAATTTACTGATGCAATCAGAAACGCTATTGTTAAAAGCGGCTCCGGTATTCTCACCGGTGGGCTGACGACGGCTACTGCATTTTTCGCTCTGGTAATTGCGGAAACGGAAATGATAAAAGAATTGGGATTTGTTGCCGGAATGGGTATTGTCTGTGAGCTTATCGCCATGATCATGTTTATTCCCCCGCTTCTAGGATACCGTGAATATAGAAGAAATAAAAAAGGGAAAACTGAAAACAAAATATTCAAAACTGTTAAAATCCGTTCTGATGCCGCATCGGGGATTGGCAAACTGCTTGTCAAAGCTCCGATTATTTTTGCAATAGTTATGTTCGCCATCGGAATCTTCTCAGCTTTCAAAGTTCCCGGAGTTGAACTGGAAACCAATCTGATGGAGATGGAAGCAGAGGGGTTGGAGTCGATAATCTTACAGGATGTTCTGGTTGATGAATTCGGAATGGCTGCAGACAGTCTTTCTATCATCTCATCAGATATTGCTGAACTGAAAGAGATCGGTGACAGGCTCGATGACCTCTCATCAGTTAAAACCGCAGATTCCCTTGGCTCTTATTATGTCTCTCCTTCTGAAATGCAATCGCGAGGCAAAGTGATAAAGGATTTTTCCAATCACCTTGAATCAGTTGAGGCCGATAAAAGCGTAGATGATTACATGCTGCTCGATGAGCTCTACCGACTGGAGCAAAATCTTATTGAAATGGGTGACATGGCTTATATGGGCAATATGAATAAATTGCTCCACACAATAGGAATCGTTACCGGATTTAATGATGATGGCGATAAAGTCGCCGAGAGTAGCTTTGACCGATTGTACACCATGCTCGAAAATGACGAAGCTTCTAAAGAATCTCTAACAGACCTTCAGGGAAGAATGGTATCCATTCTGAAAAGCAAATTGCTGACCATGGCCTCTGACGAACCGGTTTCTCTGGATATGCTGCCAGACGATTTAACAGATACTTATATGTCCAGAGACGGGAAAAGCTATTTGATGAATATTATTCCGACTCAGAATCCCTGGGAAGGTGATTTCAGAGATATCTATAACAAACAGGTCGGTTCCGTAACAGATAAGGGAACCGGTATGATTCTGGCCGGAGACCAGTTGACTTTTATGGCGGAACAGGACGGAGTCAAAGCGGCGATTGTAGCGCTAGTCGTTGTCTTTCTGATTCTTCTCCTCGATTTCAGAAACATCAAACTGGTACTGATGACAATGGTGTCGCTGCTTCTCTCATTCGTGACGCTTTTCGGATTCATGGCGATGACAGGGATAAAATTCGACTTTCTCAATATCATTGTAGTGCCTCTTCTCATCGGAATCGGAGTGGATAACGCTGTACATATCAATCATCGTTATTTATACGAGGGCAAAGGGCGGATGGCTGTTGTCATCGGCAAAACCGGAACAGCGCTTCTGCTCACATCACTCACAACAATCGTTGGATTTGCCTCTTTTATCCCCTCTGTTATGAGAGCAATGAGAAGTACGGGGATCGTCCTGTCCATTGCAATGGCAATAGCCTTTGCATTTTCCGTGCTGTTTCATCCGGCACTGATAATAATTGTCTCTGAAAAACTGGGACTGAATCTAAAACCATGGTCTGGTCGGAAATGAATTTCCTGCTCGACCATGCATCCTAGGAGGAAAAAATGAAAAAGAAATCAATCTTAATATTGGGAATAATGACATTATCTGCAGCGTTTCTGTCTGCGGAAACAGCACAGCAGATTGTTGATAAAGCCGATCAGGCTTTTCAGGGAGATAGAGTCTACAGTACCAGCTCTATGACAGTCTACAAATCGGGAGAGGCTCAGCCTGTACAGGAAATGGAGAGTTTTTCCATGGAAAAAAATGGTAAAACCTATAGCCTTTCCGTCTATCTGTCACCGCGTCGAATGAAGGGAACGGCCAATCTGATGATTGAAGATGATCTGTGGGTCCGCTTCAGTTCAACAGGGCGAATTCGAAAAATGAGCAGTTCCGCCAAAAAGAATTCAGCGGGAGGATCTGATTTCTCATATGCTGATATGGGTGATGGAGGTTCCGGGTTGTCCGAAAAATACACACCAGTTCTGACAGGAGAAGAAACTATTGAAGGTGAAGTCTGTCACCGGATAGAGCTCAATGCATCTGATTCGGGAGCTCCTTATGAGAAAATGGTTGTATTCGTAACAAAAGATACTTACCGCTATATGAAAATTGACTACTACGAAAGCGGAGCCAATATAAAGAGCATGATTTTTTCCGACTACAGAACTGTCAATGGAAAGGATTATCCCTTTGCCTACGTAATGACCAACCATACGAAACCCTCTGAGACAAAAGTTGTTGTAGATATTTTTGAAGTGAACAGCAACAAGGTTCAGGACAGATATTTCACAACGGGATATCTGGAAAGCATCAGATAGGGGGTATGATATGAAAAAGATTCTTATTTTATTGATGATTTTGGGATTAACCTCGGTTTCCCTCTTCTCTCAAGTGAACTTTTCAGGATCAGCGGATATTGCATTTACTGCCAATATTCCCGAAGCTGCCGATTATTCAAGTATATTTGATCCAGTTGGTCAGCCAAATGTCATGGGGTTAAAAGATATCGGGATAAGTTCCTCTTTCATTGCCAAACTGGATGCGGGAGATGAGAAAACTACATTTTCCGCCTGGTTTGCACTGAAGGAATATCCCATAGGGCAGGCTCTTCTTGCTGCGGCATATGATGTAGCTGAGGATTTTCCTACATTCTCGCCAGAATATCTAGCTGTAGGGGATCTTGTTGCAGTGACAGGTGATACAATCTTCTCACTCGATCTTATGCGCCTATCGACAAATGTCTATCTTTCTGATAATTTTTCCATGGAAGTGGGCCGTCAGAGCATGCTTACCGGTTACGGTTACGGCTGGAATCCCATAGACTTTGCCAATCCTCTGAAGAATCCCACCGATCCCGATGCGGCTATGCGTGGAGTTGATGGTCTTTCATTTAAAATATATATGGGCAATATAGCCGCATTGAAAATATACGGGATACTGCCCAGGGATATCCTCACTTCGGGACTCGATTTTGAAGAGATTAAAACCGGAGGGGAACTCACCTTTAACTTCCCCGGATTTGAATGGAAACTGGCGGGCTTTTACGATTACGACAACAGCGCAGGCAGTGATGCCTACACTCCGTCTATTGGAACCGGTTTTATGGCGGACCTATTCGGAATCGGCTTCTATGGTGAAGGGGCATTGCGAAAAGGCAGCCGGAACAATTTCACAGATGGAGGGGCAGGTCTCTCCAGAAAATCTGAATGGCTTTTCTCTGCACTAGCGGGACTAGAGTACACATTCGGCTTTGAGCTCTATGCGGTTCTAGAGTATTTCTATAATGGTGAAGGTTATAATAAAGCTGAACGATCTCTGTTTGAAGCTTCTCTTACTGCATTGGGGGGAACATCTGATCTTTTCAGTATCTATTCACCGGGATATTTCGCACAGCATTATATCATGATCAATCTTATGCAGCCCCTTTATGATATCAATACAGATCTGAATTTCTCAGCCATGTTTTCACCGGATTCGGGAGCGCTGACCTTGATGCCTTCGGTCATGTACAGCTTCTCAGCTAATTTCAGTGGACAACTGGCTTATGTGGGAATGTTCGATCTCTACAGTTCTGATTTCAGCGAAGTTACAGGCTTACCTGTAAAACATGTAATAAATACAGTTTTTACTTACAGTTATTGATCGGAAATCGGGGATCAATTCTCGATTTCCGATTCTCTATTCAGCTTTTTAAACAATTAGTATATAGTGATTGAAAAATGAAAACACTGAAAGAGAGAATCAACCAAATCAGGCTGGAGCCTGATGTTCATTACAATAGCGAAATAAGAAGTATACAGATCTCAACAAATGAATCCATAGAGGATCTTCTCTGTACCTTTTATGCAGGGGCCAAGGCATATGATGGTGATATTTTTGAAAATTTGTCGAAAGTACTTCTCGATCATCCCGATTTCGATGAGAATCCTGAATACCAGTATTATTATTTTTTTGTACGGGGGATTTTCTTTTTGCATTTTGATCAGATGCACTATGCCCTGGAATCTTTTCAGAAAGCCAACAGGCTCAGTTATATTGTAGACGATCCCGAGTATATTATAAATTCTCTTTCAGCCTTGAGTTGGGCTTACGATACAAATAAAGACAGTGAAATGGCTCTCTATTATATTGAACAGGCTTTAAAAATCCCCAATACAATGAATAAACCAATAATTTCAGCGAATTTATTCAGTTCATTTGGATCGATACTTCAGAATCTGGGAGAACTGGACCGGGCTAAAAATGCCTATGGAAAGGCTATTACCCACTATGAAAAAATCTCTTCCAGTAAAGATCATCTGAATTACTGCATTCTTCTTCTCGATTATGGTCAGATTTGTCTACAGCTGGAACATTACGAAGAAGCGGACAGATGTTTCTCTAATGGAATTTCTTTAGCTGAAAAAAATGACTATTCCGATTTTCTCGGCGAGCAACTTGTGCAGTTAGCTGAAATCTACTTCAGAAAAGAGAAGTATCAGAAAGCTTATGGATATATAAGGAAATATCTGTCCATAAAGGGAAATATCAGATTTCAGCAATCAGAAGTCATTGAAGCCTTTAACCGTGACAAAGTAAATGAGGAGTTATCATCGCTGTACATACTCCGTAAACAGAATGAAAATCTCAACAATCGTCTGATTCATCTCTACGATAAATTTGAAAACAGTGAAAAATCTCTCAGTGAGCAGAAAGAACTGTTTCTCCAGTTGAATGATGCATTTGGAAAGGATGAAATCCATTGTTTTTTTCAACCGAAATGGTCTCTCACTGAGAAAAAATACACTGGAGCCGAAGCTCTTGTCCGCTGGATTAAGAGTGACGGAACAATGGTTTTTCCCGATGAGTTTATCGGTCTCATTGAAGAAACAGATATGATCAATACTCTCAGTTCCCATATTATTAAACAGGCTTTCAGTTTTTGTCATAAAGTTATAACCGATTTGGATCCTGATTTTGTCATCAGTATCAACATAGCACCTTATCAGCTTCACAATCACAATGTCGTAACAATCATTGAGAAAGAGATACTGCTCAATGGACTCTCTCCACAGAACATCGAGATTGAGATAACGGAAAGAACTTTTTTTGACACTAACCCTGAAGCCATGAATCAGTTGTATCAGCTCAAGGATCTGGGCATAAAAATCGCTCTCGATGATTTCGGGAGCGGTTATTCTTCACTTGCCTGCCTCAATCGGATTCCCTTTGATTCAGTGAAAATCGATAGAAGTCTGATGATTAATGCTACATCTGTAAACAAAGGGATAAAAATGCTCAGAAGTATTATTAATTTACTGCAGGAACTGGATTTTAAAGTTGTAACTGAGGGTGTGGAAACAGAGGAACATGTGAATATTCTTAGAAAACTGAAATGTGATGAAGCACAGGGATATTTCTACAGCAGGGCTATCCCTCGTGCTGATCTGTTCAAACTTCTTCAGAATTAGTACGATGGCAGGGGGATTCCCCGATAAACGAGGTGAAAAAAATGACAAAACTTGATCAGCTTGTAGATATATTGAAAGATGCACCCGATGAGGTTTTCATACAGCCTCACAATGTCCCCGATCCCGATGCAATTGCCGCGTCTTTCGGATTAAAAATTCTGCTCGAAGCAAAGGGCATAGTCTCGGAAATTGTTTATGAAAACGAAATTGAAAAAGCCAATTCCTCAAAAATGCTGGAACTGTTTAATATAAAACTCACTCTAGCCTCAGAAGTGGAAACTCTCGGAGCGGAAGACTGGACGGTTCTGGTCGATGGCCAGAAGGGCAATTCCAATATGACTGATCTGATAACAGATGAAGTAGCTGTCATAGACCATCACGAATACGGCGGAGATAACGGTTACAGACTGGAGGATGTCAGACCCAATGTCGGTGCCTGTTCAACAATTATCACCGAGTATTTTGTCGAAAATGATATTCCCATACCAAAACAGGTTGCCACAGCTCTTCTGTACGGTATTTTTATGGATACTGATAATCTGACAAGAGGTGTCTCCGAACTGGATATCAATATGTTCTATCATCTTTATAATCTGTCGGATATTGAGCTTATAACAGCGCTGAAAGGGAACCAGATAAGCCAGGATGATTTGAAAGATTACGCCAAGGCTTTTAATACAGTCGAAGTTTATGGGGAGATCGGATTTCTCTATCTCGAAAGCGGGAATGATTCCCTTCTCGGGGCTTCCAGTGATATCGTTGTCACAATTGCAGGCGTCAATGTCGTTGTCGCATATTCTCCCAGAGAGGGGGGGATTAAATTCTCAACGCGCAGCATTAATCGCAAAATAAAAGCAAATGGTCTCGTCCGACATATCCTGGAAGGGGTCGGATTCGGTGGCGGCCATGACAGTATGGCCGGTGGATATCTTCCACTGAAAAATTTTGACAGCAATAAAAGCCTTCATACTTTTGTTCGGCACAGAGCCATTTCATTTGTGGAAAATAACTGAAAATATAAAAAAATAGTTGGATTTTCCAAACATCTCCTTATACTGGTTATCTGGAGGAAAAATGACACAAAAATTTAATTCAACAATAGACGGGAAAGCTCTATTCAAAAAATCACTAATCTTTCTCATCACTTACATCATCTGCTTTGCAGGTTTGATGCAAATGGCGATCTCTGAAATCTGGATCGGTTACTTTATAATGATTATACTGCTCCTGGTTGCCTCATTTGCCCTGCAGTTTCAATTCATTAATGCATTTATTCCCGCGATAACCTTCGATGAAAAACCATTTAGTTTTAACGGGACATTCAGTGACTATATGAAAATAAACTTGAAGGGGCTGTTACTTACAGTCATTACTTTAGGGATTTACTCATCGTGGTATGCTAAAGATATCAACTGTTTTCTGGCTGACCATACGAGTTATCCTGAAAAAAATCTCACTTTCAATGGAAGAGGTGGAAAACTTCTCATTTACACACTTTTCAGTTTTCTTCTCCCGATAATCATTCTGGTTGCAATCCTGACTCCTATGTATATTGCCGGATTGCAGGGTAATTATTCCATGCTGATACTCGCAGGGATCATTTATATAGGTGGAGTATTTATCATTGCATCGGTTTATTCTTTCTACGAGTATAAATGGATGATCAATTATACGTTTGGCAGTGACGACGTAATTTTGAATGCAACTGCTATGAAAGCTATACTTTTTGTCTTTATCCAGATGTTTCTGGGAATGATCACATTCGGAATTTATATGTTCGCAGCAGAAGTTAAAATCTTTGCTTATTTTGCCGATCATACTGTTTTCAGAGACAGAGTTGAAGGTAAAGATAAAATAATGCATTTCACCGGAATCACAGGTGAAGGATTTTCTCTCATTCTGGGGCAGACTCTTCTCACAATTATAACTCTCGGGCTCTATATGCCAGTGGCTTATGCCAGAATCAATAACTGGTTTATTTCCAACCTCGAAGTTGGAGAAGATCAATCTGAATAAATAGATTTATTCGGAGTTGTCTTATCAGAATACGGATAGGACAACTCCTGGAATATTACTCTTTATCAGTAATAATTACGGCAGTTATAAGAAGTGGTGTAACTCCTATGTTTCTTATGCTGTGCGAAGCTCCGCCTCCGGTTACAATCATATCTCCACTGCCGATTTTCTTCTCTACTCCATCATCAACGACAATTCCGATTCCCTCTTTGATGAAGTAATACTCAGTTTCGTTTACATGATCGTGTTCTCCGACGCTTCCATTCTGGGGTATGGACATTTCACAGAACAAACGGCAGTGTTTCATCTGATCTTTATCGGCGTGATGGGTTACGGTTACTGTACCGTTTCCTCCTCTCATGTTTTCTCTTTTGTCGACTTTCATCTCTTTGCTGTATATGACCAATTTGTCTCTCCTTAATGACTTTTCTTTACAATAAAAGTTTATTGAAATAGTATAGTATATAGAAGGTCTGTAGTGAAAAAACTTTTAATACTTACTATATTCATTGCATCTTGCTTAATCAGAATCTATAGTCAGGAATCATTATTTTTTGAAATAAATCCTCAAATAACTGTTCCTCTGGGACAGAGCTCTGATAATTATACAATCGGCGGTGGAGCCGAAATCTCTATCAATTATCATATGCCTTTTGCGTCATGGTTAACAGCCCGTGGAGGTCTGGATTATATTATTGCTCCGACAAAACAGACCTCTCCTTTAAACTTGATAACAATCTCCGGTGGGCTGGGAGTCAAATATGAAGTAACACCGTCTTTTTTCATCAACGGGGCAGTAATGGGTGGTTACAGTCTGGGTATATACGCTTCCAATGCTGGAGGCAGCCCCTATTTCGGAATCGATGGCGGATTCGGTTTTAACCTGAATCCGTCCTTTTCACTTGGAATCCGGGGTGGATACAGGCATAATTTTGCAGCGGGACAGGCTCTTTACCAGGGCATTCACTTTAATATAGGTACGACACTGCATCTGGGTGGAAGGAAACGGGAACCTCGAATAAAAATTGAAGACATAGAATTAAATGAGATTTTCCCTGTTTTCTACGGCTACTATGACGATCATGCTCTGGGGCATATAACTATTGCCAATGATGAAAAAGGGACTGTGAGTAATGTTCAGGCCAGTTTTTTTGTTCCCCAGTACATGGATAAGCCAAAAGTCTTTTTTCAGATTGATGAGCTGACACGAAATGAAATACAGACCATACCTGTGTATGGGCTTTTTTCCGATAGCGTTCTATCTGTTACTGAGGGAACCAAAATTTCTGCAGAGTTGATTGTCGAATATACCTATGCAAAACAGGCTATGAGGAAAGAAGTGAATCAAACTCTTCAGTTGTACGACCGCAATGCCATGAGTTGGGACGATGATAGAAAAGCCGCTGCATTTATCACCGCCAAGGATCCAGAAGTTCTGAGGTTTTCCAAGAACATCGCGGGGGTGGTCCGGGCTGATGCATCACGTGCGGTGAATCTGAATTTCCGCATAGCTCTCGCTCTTTTCGAAGCGCTAAAAATTAACGGCATCAATTATGTTATAGATCCTCAGACTCCCTACACTGATTTTTCTATCAATGCTTCAGCAGTCGATTACCTGCAATTTCCCGTTCAGACCATAGATTATCAGGCGGGGGATTGTGACGATCTGTCTATCCTCTATGCCTCACTACTCGAATCTACAGGCATCGAAACAGCTTTTATCACTGTTCCCGGACATATTTATATTGCTTTCAACCTCGATCTTCCTCCGGGAGAAGCGAAAAGACTGTTTCGCAATCCCGGTGATTTAATTTATGAAGATGACAAAACCTGGCTTCCTGTTGAAATTACCCTGGTTCAGAGGGGATTTATCGATGCATGGGAAGAGGGTGCGAAAGAATGGAGAGAATACAAACCTGAGGGAGAAGCGCAATTAATACTGGTCCATGAAGCCTGGGATGAGTACAAACCTGTCGGAATTACAGGAATATCAAAAGATCTGAATTATCCAGATCAGGACCAGGTTCTCAGTCTTTTCCGAAGAGTCATTGGTGATTTTGTTGAAGATGAGATTTCTGATAAAGTAGCCGGTTACACAAGACAGCTGGCATCTGATAACAGCCCCAGAATCTTAAACAAGCTGGGAATCCTCTATGCTCAGTACGGAATAATGGATAAAGCAAAGGATGCCTTTCTCAAAGCATCTCGACAGGATTATTCTCCTGCTTATATCAATTTGGGAAATATTCAGTTTATTAACAAAGACTTTGAAAGCGCTCTGAAGTCATTTCAGAATGCACTCGATCTATATCCCGGTTCTGTCAAAGCCACTCTCGGTTTTGCAAAAACAAATTATGAACTGGAAAACTATGCTCAGGTTAAGACCGCATATGAGGAAATCCAGAGAAAATCTCCCGATACTGCAGCACGGTTTTCCTATCTTGGTGAGTCGCGTTCAGAGGTTTCAAGAGCGTCTTCCGCTATGATCCGTGAGACTGTTCTCTGGGGAGATGAGGAGTAAATATCTATGTTTAGAAAAGTCTGCCTAGCCCTTATTTTAAGTTCAATACTCTTCTGCACCACTTGCGACGGTACTCTGATCAATCTCATTATTGCCGACCAAATGGAACCTCTCTCTCCCGATTTTACTGCATCTGTTACAGCCGGTGAAGCAAGATTATTTGTAGACTTTACTGATGCTTCCGATGGAGAAATTTCTACATGGGAGTGGGATTTTGATAATGACGGAACAGTTGATTCGACGGAACAGAATCCTACACATTGTTTCAGCGCTCAGGGGACGTTTTCCGTCAAACTTACAGTGGGCAATGCTTATAGTTCTGTGGAGACAGTAAAGGGGAATCTGATTCAGGTTGATCTTATGACTCCTGTGAGGAAAGATACGCTAATAAATACTCTCAACGAAGTAAAATCAGTAGTAAGTGGAGATATCGATAATGATGGCGATCAGGATCTCATCGCCGGAGCAAGTGATGATTTAATAGGTCTCGATACACCAGATAAGATTATCTATTTTATCAATGGAGATGGAAATGGCACCAGTTGGTCCAGTGGTAATATTGAGTTGATAGAAGGGGACAGTCTTCATATCGTTGATATGGATAAAGACGGAGATTTGGATTGTGCCTATGCTGCTTACTGGCAGGGTCGAGGGTGGCAGGAAAATGCCAATGGACTGGGAACTAGTTGGACAGCACACCATGTTAAGACCTCTTATGGAGAGAAGGGTATATTTGCCACTGATTTGAATAAAGATGGAAATATGGATCTTCTCTATGCACATGATGGAGGTGATCGCATCGGCTGGTTTGAAAATACAGGAACAGATTGGGAGAATGCTGTAACTATAGGTAATGAAGGATTCGCTCAATCGGTAAAAGCTGCATATATAGATGATGATAATCAAATTGATGTAGTCGGAATGGGAAGCAGCTCAATTCATTGGTGGAGAACAAGCGATGGTTCTGGAGATTCTGGTACTTGGATAGAAACAACTGTGGTCACTTCTTATATCTCGAACTGGACAGCTATTTATTCACTTGATGTCTCTGATATAGATGGAGATGGCGATACGGATATAATCAGTGCAGTTCCCGGAGATGAAGGTGGTGCCGGTGGGGAGTTCGCCTGGTGGGAGAATTCTTCCAGCGGATCGTCGTGGACTCGTCATGTTATTGATGCAGATGTGAAGGGAGCATCAATTATTGCTGAAGATCTTGATGATGATGGAGATATTGATGTGGCTGGTGCTGTTTCTCTGTTTAATTATACAGGTTCTCCTCCTGTTCCGGAAAGCAGTCAGATTATCTGGTGGGAAAATGCCGTGGGAGATGGGTCAGTATGGACAAAACATATAGTGGAAACTGACACAGATTATAATACTGCAACATCAATATGGGCAGGTGATATAGATAACGACGGGGCTCTGGACCTAATTGCGGCAATTGCAGATTATGATTATTCAACACCTTCATCACCTGTTGCTTCCGGTGGAGTAGTCCGCTGGTGGGAAATCTTCAGATAAATCCAATCTGATTCAGAACCTTTTCATAGATGTTCAAGTGCCTCGTCGAGTATCTTTCTATAAACCGAAGGCGAGGGGTATTGCTCTAATTGTCCCATTTCAATCCACTTGTATTCAAAATCATCATCATCAGATGGTGTTAGTTGCGTCTGTTCCAGATGGGGATTCATAAATAATAAGGGAGAAAGGATATCTTTGTTATCAGTATAAAAGTGGTTTTGTTTGCTGAGCTTTATAGAATCCATTCCTGACCAATTCACTTCCATCCAATCTATCACTCTCCCTTTTTCATTCCAAACAGACGGAATCAGCCATAGGTCGTGGAACAATCCTCTTTTTTTTCTGCGAAGAAGAATCTTCTTATTCATTGCGATCAATAGAACAGATTTTTCCGTACTTTTAATCTTTTTAGTTTTCTTCTCCGGGATCTCTTCGGCAATTCCTTTTAGGAAACCTAGGCATGAATCTCCAAGCGGACAGGAAATACACGCGGGGGAGGACGTTGTACAGATCTGTTGGCCGAGCTGCATCATCGCCTCATTAAAATCTCCCGGTCTTTTCCCGGGAATGATTGATTCCAGTTCGGCAATTGCAGATTTATCGAGTTCTTTCGACCATTCCTTTTTAGCGGTCAGTCTCTTGATAATCCTTCTCACATTGGCATCGAGGACGGCATAGGGCTGAGTATAGGCAATGCTCAAAATGGCTCTTGCTGTATAATCCCCGATTCCGGGAATTGAGATCAGTTCTTTATATGAATCAGGTAATTTACCTGATAGAGAGTCGACAATATAGTTTGCAGCTTTATGGAGATTTCGACACCGGCTGTAATATCCAAGCCCTTCCCAATGACTGAGAACTTCAGTTAAATCAGCAGAAGCCAGACTTTGAATATCGGGATAATCAGTGCACCATTTCTCGAAATAAGGGACTACAGAAGCGGCTACAGTCTGCTGTAGCATTATTTCCGAGATCCACACTAAATAGGGTGTTTTATTTCTACCCCAGGGGTAATTTCTTTTATTATTATCAAACCACCGGAGTAGTTTTTTCGTATTGAAATTATTAATCACAGTTGATTATAAAGGGAAATCACAAATAATCCAGTAGAAGCATGTAAAATTTAAATATAACCAAAGATCCGCTTGTCCCATTTTCTTATGTGATTGAGAATTATATAAAATAATCATTGGAGACCTATATGCCGGTACGACTTAGAAAATACTCTGGAGAACAGGGCTTTACCGAAGATTTTCACAAAGTTAGAGATTTTCTTATCAGAGTGAATGAACAAAAAATGGTGACTACTGATTTTACCTGGGAAAGATGGGAGTGGATCCTCTCTCTTCCCTATATGGACAAATCGAGATTGTCTCAAATCGGTATCTGGGAGGACAAGGGTAAAATTGTAGCTATGGCTACCTATGAAGAAGAACCGGGCTGTGCTTATTTTATCGTCGATCCGGCATATATGCATCTCAAGAGAGAGATGCTTATATATGCGGAAAAGGAACTCGCTGTAAATGGTCAAATCAATGCATTGATACAGGATATCGATATTCCCTTCCAAAAAATTGCACTGGAATCGGGCTTTTTTGCCACAGTAGAAAAAGAGGGGAATTCAGTATTGGATATAACGCCGGAAAGACTGAATTACACGCTACCCACGGGGTATTCCATTAGGAGTTTGTCCGAATCTGACGATATCTACAAATACAACAGGGTATTGTGGAGAGGATTTAATCACCAGGGGGAACCGCCCGAAACTGAAGTGCAGATATCCAATAGAAGGATCAGTCTTTCCGGACCTCACAATAATCTTGATTTGAAGGTCGCTGTTCTTGCTCCCGATGGTAATTTCGCTTCCTATTGTGGAATGTGGTATGAACCGGGGACCGAATATTGTCTTGTTGAACCTGTAGCCACGGATCCCGATTACAGGCTAAAGGGATGTGGACGAGCTGCAGTTCTTGAGGGGATTAAAAGATGTGCTGCTATGGGAGCCAGACGGGCTTACGTGGGTTCCGATCAGCAGTTTTATTACAAAATCGGATTTCGGCCTTTACCGCAGTATACATTCTGGAAAAAAACTATTTGAAAAGAAAGCTCCTATGGGAAAAAACCAGAATCTCTGGAAAAGGAGGTCCATAGGAGCTGTTATTTATCTAATTAAGCGCGTTTTGCATGGCGTTTCATATCAAAATAAACGGCAACAATAATTATCATACCTTTAACAAGGAGCTGATAATAAGAGTCAACACCCATATAAGTCATACCGAATGTAATGATACCCAGAGTGAATACTCCAATGAATATTCCTCCGATTGTACCGATTCCCCCGGAATGGGATATTCCTCCTACAGTGGCGGCTGCGATCGCATCGAGTTCCATACCATCACCGGTCAGTGGATTTGCCAGTCCCAGTCTACTGGAGAGAAGGACTCCGGAAATACCATATAAAAATCCACCCAGAGCGTATACTTTGAGAAGATTAAATTTAACATTTATCCCGGAGACCCTTGCCGCCTGCGGATTTCCTCCAATCGCGTAAAAAGCTTTTCCCTGTCTTGTCTGTGTCATCATTATCCAGAGTATCAGAACTGCCGCTAAAACATAGATCATCAGGTAAGGTAATGGTCCCAGTGAACCCTGAGCTATATGCTTGTATTCATTTTTCAGGCTTCCGATTGTTGAAGCCCTCGTGTAGATCAATTGAAGTCCTGCAGCAATTGACATTGTTCCCAATGTAGCGATAAAAGGGGGTAGATTTCCATAAGCAACGAGTAAACCATTGACAATGCCGAAAAGCATTCCCACGGATATTCCAACTACAACGGGAAGAAAAACTGGAAAGACTGTTCCCGGATATAATGCTCCCGCATAATCGGCTGTCTGTGCAAGAGATGAAGAGACACAGGCAACGAGTCCCACAACCTGACCGATTGAAAGGTCAATTCCTCTGTTAATGATTATGAGCCCGACACCCAGAGCTGCAAATGCCCTTACAGCTTCGGCAACCATTAGGTTCTGGAGAGAACCCAACTGTAGGGCTCGTCCGCCTGTCATAATTCCAAGAGCCGTCATTAAAACGACTAAAGTTACAAGATTTGTATGTTTTCCAAGTGTATGCTGTATTGTTTTCAAGGTTGTTATACCCCTTCTATCTGCGACAGCAATTGTTTTTGTATCCATTGTATTTCTCCTCTATTGATCCTATTCGAATTGTGTTGCCAGACGCATTATATTTTCTGAAGTAATATCTTTTTTATCAAGAATGCCTGTCAGGTTTCCGTCGCACAAAACAGCTACTCTGTGAGACATTCCGATTAATTCGGGCATCTCTGAGGAAACCATAATTATGGCTTTTCCTGCATTCACAAGCTCACTCATGATTGTATATATTTCAAATTTAGCACCCACATCAATTCCCCTGGTAGGTTCATCCATAATGAGTATTTCAGGTAACGTCATCAGCCATCGCGATACGATAACCTTCTGCTGGTTTCCACCTGATAAGTTCTGTATCGGAGTCTGGAATGTCGGTGTTTTTGTTCTGAGTTTTTTGTTTATTCCAGTTGCGGTATTGAAGATTTTTTTATGGTCTAGAAATCCGACTTTCTTTCTGCATCCCTTGAGTGAGGGGATGGAAGTATTATCTATTATAGAAAGTAGTGGAAAGATTCCAGAACCTCTACGGTCTTCTGTTATCAATCCGATCCCCGCGTTAATAGCATCTTCTGGTGACTTAATACGAATCTCTTTTCCGTTGATCGATAGTGTCCCTGTTTTAATTTTTCTAAGACCGAACAGGGATTCAACAAATTCTGTTCTTTGAGCCCCAACCAGTCCTCCCAGTCCGAGAATCTCTCCTCTTCGAAGATCAATTGATATATTTTTGAAGGATCTTTCCTCTGAGGAAGTATAGGCATCCGCTTTCAGGCAAACTTCTGCCGGGATGGATTCCACTGGAGGAAAGCGGTGAGTCATATCACGTCCTACCATCAGTTTGATAAGTTTGTCCTCATCGAGATCAGATGCAGTATTCGTCGCAATGAGTTTTCCGTCACGCATTACTGACACTTCATCTGATATTTGGAATATTTCTGACATTTTATGAGAAATATAAATTATGGCAACTCCCTGATCCCTGAGAGAATTAATTATCTTGAAAAGATGATTCACTTCAGTTTCCGTCAGAGAGGAAGTCGGTTCATCCATTACAACTATAGAGGCATCGCATGAAACGGCTTTTGCAATTTCACATGCCTGCTGATGAGAAATTGAGAGAGAACCCATCCTGTCAGTTGGACTGAATTCCATTTCCAGATTTGTCAGAAGGGTTTCTGTGTCTTTGAACATTTTCTTATGATCTATGAATTGGACGGGACCGATTTTTTTCCCCGGCTCTCTTCCGAGCCAGATGTTTTCCATTACTGAGCGTTCGGGGACAATCGAGAGCTCCTGATGAATCATGGAAACTCCAGTTTCCAGGGCGTGTTTTGCACTGTTGAAATTCTCTTTTTTCCCATTGACGAAAATTTCACCTGCTTCTTCCTGGTAAATTCCGAATAAACATTTCATCAGAGTAGATTTCCCTGCACCATTTTCTCCCATAAGAGAATGGACCGTGCCCGGTTTTACTTTAAGCGTTACATCATCGAGAGCAAGAACTCCGGGAAATCTTTTCGTAATATTACACATTTCCAGAATGTAATTCTGATCTTGCGCCATGATTATCTCCTGTATTTTCAAAAGAAAGCACAGAGAGTTTTCTCTCTGTGCTCAAATTAAAATTCTAATTCGACTTAATTTCTAAAGCACAATTTACTGCATGTACTCTTTGTAGTTATCCATTGTTACAGCTGCAAATGGTACGAGGTAACACTGTCCGACAATTGCTGCATCTGTAGCAGGAGCTTCACCGGTTACAGCTGTTAGAGGAGAGATTCCCCATGCTTTTTTACCAGTTGCAGAACCTTCTGTTGCCATCATGTAAGCCAGTTCAAAAGCAGTTGTAGACTGACCGACAGCATCCTGAAGAACTGTTGCGAGCAGTTTGTTCTCAGACATTGATTTTACAGCAACACCAGTTGCATCAACACCGATTACGGGTACTCTGAGAACAGTTCCGTCACCATCAACATCTTTTGTAGGATCATTGGGATCATCTGTATACTTGTTAGTTAGAAGAGATTCTACTGCACCAAGAGCCATTCCATCGTTATTTGCGATTACAACATCGAATTTTCCGCTGTATGCTGCTAACCATGTGTCCATTTTAGCCTGAGCTTCGTCTGGCTTCCAGTTAGCTGTATCTTCAGCAACGATATTTACTGTATAACCAGCATCTTTAAGACCTTTAACTGCTGCTTCTGATCTGAAAACCTGTGCAGGATGTCCGAGCTGACCATAAAGGAAGATAACGTCAAGAGCTTTTGGATCACCATTTTCAAGCTTTGCAGGATTTGCCTTGAAGTAATCATCTAGAATCTGAGCCTGGATCTGACCGGCAACTGATTCCGGAGAAGAAGCGAGGTAGAAGTTAGGGCTTACTTTAAGAGCTTCAACAGAAGGCTGGATATTTGAGAATGCAGCACCACCACCGACAGCGTCGATTTTCTTTGCCATATCTTCAGTTGCTTCAGTAACGTTTGGAACGATTACAAAGTGCTTAACACCCTGTGTTAAAAGAACGTTCAACTGGTCTAACTGCATAGCCTGATCACTTCTGGAATCGAGAAGTTTAAGATCTACACCTTTTGCCGCTGCAAGTTTTTTTAGGTTTTCCGCATAGTCTGCAACAAACTGCTCATCTGTATTTCTGATAAGAGCTCCGATTGTCACTTTTTCTGATCCGGCTTCTTCCTGCTGTCCAGCAGCGAAAGTAAAGTTTACTGCAGTCATTAAAACTAAAGCAGCTACGATTAACTTTTTCATTTAAATCTCCCTTTAACAATTTTGTATTTGATTTAAATGATTTTCCCACTGAAATTCAGATCCCACAATCGACGATCCTACGGAGAATGTTTAATATTCTACTGTAATAGAACACTTTTGTATTTTGAGATGACGCCGTATCAGCGTGAAGATTGCCCTCCGCTGTTATTCGCCGAAGGGGAAGAGGACTTCTTGTAACTCCTGATGATACATATTTTCAACAGTAATCAGCAGCGACCCTGTGTTGATAAAAGTTTCAACCGTTTTTCCTGATAAATATTCGTAAGCAGTTTTCATGGAAAGATATCCCATATTGAATGGTTTCTGAATCACAATGGCCTTCAAAACACCTTTTTCCAGATATTCCATCTCTTCGGGCGCATTATCAAAACCGACAACCTTTATGGTATCTTTTTTCCCGGTGTCATCTATTGCCTGGGCTACACCCAGGGCTGAGGGTTCATTGAGAGCGATGATTCCGGCAAGATCATTATACTTTTCAATTAGTTCAAGAGTTATTTCATATGCCTTCTGTCTGTCTCCATTGCAGAATCTTGTTTCCAGATATTCCAGATCTTTTGTCGTTTCTCTGACACCGTTTTCACGGTCTATTGCTGTGGCTGTATTTTTCACATAACTGACTATGGCAATTTTTCTGTTATCTGATTTTTTAAGTATTTCACTCATGGCATAACCGGCTTTTCTTCCGGCTTCCATATTATCTGTAGCTATAAATGAAATGGGCACATCGGAATTCACACCGGAATCGATCGTTATAACGGGAATCCCTGCTTTTACAGCGTCTTCTACATTTTTGACCATGCCTTCGTATTCTGTTGCAGCCAAAATTATCAAAGGAGGTTTATCTTTGATGATTTCTTCCATAATCTTTGCCTGAAGCTCTGTGTCTTTTTCAAATTCCGGTCCGGTAAAGTAGAATTCCATATCGAATTCTCTTGATGCTTCAGTTACTCCCCGTTTTATAACACTCCAGAAATCAAAAGGCTTAGAGGTATTAGCTTTGAGGATTACCGGTATGGGACTGCTCAATTTGAGTTTTGGTGATCCCTTATCGGGAAAAACAGTCAAAACGAAGAGCAAAATGGCAGCGGCGGAAATACTTAAAAAAATTAAATAGCGTTTTTTCATTCTTAAAGAACCTCATCTTCCATATAGGGAATTTTGACGGTAATTTCTGTACCTATCCCCTCTATGCTGTTGAATTCCAGACCGTAGGAGTCCCCGAAATAGAGACGGACTCTTTCATGGACATTCATAACCCCCGTCCCCTGCCTGGTCTTTGATGTATTTGTATTCAGAATAGCATCGAGTTCCTCTTTATTCATACCTTTCCCGTTATCTGACACTTTAAGGATGATATTGTCATCTACTCTGCGTCCGGTAATTTCAATCAAGCCCTCATAATCGACACTTTTAACTCCGTGATAGATTGAATTTTCAACTAGAGGCTGCAAGGTTATTTTCAATGTTTTGCAGTGCATTATTTCTTCATCTATATCGATTGTGTAGTTGAACTTGTCTTTATAACGCATTTCCTGAATTGTCAGATAAGACGTAACATGGTGTATTTCATCTTTAATAGAAATTATTTCTTTACCTTTGCTGATACTTATACGGAATAACTTGGAAAGAGCCGATGTCATCCTGACAACATCGTCACTGCGGTTCATCTCACCCATCCATATGATAGAATCGAGAGTATTGTAGAGGAAATGGGGATTGATTTGCGCCTGAAGAGCTTTCAGGTCGCTTTTCCTTTTAGATTCCTGCTCTGAAACTATGGTCTGCATCAGCTCATTAATTTTCCCGATCATTATATTGTATTCATAAGCTAATTCCTGAATTTCACTGGTTGCCTGAATTTCACCTATTGCATGGAATTCTCCGGACTCTACCGTTTTCATAGCGTTGCAGAGGGTTCTAACAGGTTTAGTTATGCTTTGAGATATAAAAGTAGTGGCAAATCCGACTATAATAAAAGAGATAAGGCCTATAAACACGTAATAATACTGAACGTTTTTCCAGCTGTCCATTATCTCATCTTCAAAAGAGACACTGCATATCCTCCACCCGCTTTTCTCCGATGTTACTGATAGGTAATTTTTTCCCTCTTCAAAAACAGTCTCGTTTCTCAGTATTGATTGTACAGGTTCTCTTTTTATCCCGCTGTAGACCAATTGCTGCGACGGGTGATAAATATAATTTCCCAATTGATCAACAATGAAAATATACCCTTTCTTTCCGGGAGTCAAAGAGTTGCACAACTCCTGAATGCGTATGAATTTGAGGTCGATTAATACTATCCCGAGATCTCTGATCTCTTTGCTCATTGATACAACCCAGGAGAATTTACCCTTTATAATATTCTGTACATAAGATGATGATACATATGGTTTACCGTTGAGCTCAGCAGCACCCTGATACCAGGGTGCTTCTTTGTACCTGGCAAATTCATTTAGTTCTGCCAGACTGTTATCCAGTACTATATGTTCGTTATAACCGAAGATGGCAATGGAAAAGATATCTCTTCTTGCCTTGTGAAAAGTACTTAATTTCTCTTCGATATCTCTGCTGAGAACACTATTTTCTTCATTTTCAGAAAGGATTAGAAGTTGTTCCACTTCTTCTTCGATTATAACATTATCGATTATCTGCTCCATGTCATCGAGATAGAAATTGAGCTGTGTCGCCAGCCTGTTGAGCAGCATCCTGTTTGTTTCTATCGCGTTTACTCTAATGGAAGCTGATGCCGAGTAATAGGATACGACCTGCATGATCAGAATCATAATGAAAATGAGTATAGTGAAAGTTAGATATATTCTGGAATCGAGTGTTTTTAATCTAAGAGTATTTTTCATTTCAGGGAATTCCTGAACTCCGATGTAGTCATCGATGTTCCTTTTTTAAAAATGAGTGAGAAATACCGGGGATCCCTGTATCCGACTTCTTCTGCAATTTCATATGTTTTCATCTCTGTAGTTTTAAGCATGATTTTAGCTTTTTCTATCCTTACTGCAGCAAGGTATTCTACAAATGTCTTCCCTGTGCCGGCTTTGAATATGGCAGAGAAATGACTTGGCGATATATATAACTCCCTGCACAATTCGTGAAGGGAAAAGTCGTATTTATTATAATTCTCATCTATGATCTGCTTTGCTTTAGCCAGTCTTTGAATTGATGTATTATCTCTTTTTTCTTTTATGATTATTGAAGTTTCAATAATTTTTTCTTTTAACCATGACGAAGCTTCATCAACAGATTTCCAGTCCGGTCTGTTCTGGAAGTCATTGAACATAATATCTCTTTCTTCTAAGGGCAGCAGATCTGTATCTTCGATAAATTCCAGTAAAATAAAAAAGAGGCGGTTTGTATAAATTACTGCATCTTTGGGGGTAATATAAAAGCTTTTCAATTTGGAGAAATATGTATCAATTACCTCTTCGGCTTTCTCTGTTTTCTCTCCATGGAGAATATCGGTAAAAGAGTTCTCCATTACCCGTCTCCATTCTGGAGCCGGTTGATTCTTGTTCCTCAGAGAACTTATGTGCTGAAACCCTGTCCCTCCAGTAAGTTGAAGGTAACTTATACTGTTTTTTGCTCCGTCATAAGAAATTTCCAATTCTTCAATAGTTTCTACAGATTCGCCGATTCCAATGAGAACAGGGAAGCTTTTTAGAGGTTTATCCAAATGCACAATCATATTCTCTGCCAGTTTTATCGTTGAATCAGATAATGAATCGATACTCTCCCCCTGGAGAAAGAGGACAATCTGTTCATCACGATTCTGGAATAGTTCATCTCCCTCTCTGATGAGAGAGTTAAGAATCTCTTCTTTTTCCAATCTGCTTATTTCATCCTCATAGGGACTGACGGAGACAATAATTATCTGATAAGCCTTTCCCTTATCATTTAGTTGAATAAAGTCTTTTCGCTGATTCCACTCATCGAGAGACATTCTCCCGCCTGCCATACGATAGAGAAACCTCTTCTTTAAGAGAGGGAAACTTTTCTGCAGTTTCTCTTCTAATAATGCCCGGTCCTGTATTTCATTCTGTATATCATTTAATACTTTTGTAGTTTTGTTGAGAATCTCTGTGAATTCAGCAGAAGTGACAGGCTTTAATATCAATTCCAGAATAGAATCGTATTTAATAGCTTCTCTTGCATATTCAAAATCATCGTAGCCCGTGAGCAAAAGAATCTTTATATGGGGATATTGCCTGGATACTATTTTGCTGAGTTCCAGGCCATCAACTTTCGGCATACAGATATCAGAAATTATCAAATCGACTGTATTGGTTTTAAGGTAATCCAGAACCTGACTGCCATCTTCAAAAGTTCCCTGAAAATCATATCCGCATTCAAGCCATGGTATACGGATGCTGAATCCCTCTCTTATTATATTTTCATCATCAACAAATAAAACTTTGAACAAGTAGAACCTCAACTAATAAATTAAAAACAGTATACTCTGCAAAAGCTGATTTTTGAAATAAAACAAAAAAATATGCAATTTTGATGTTTCCTCCTCAAATATTGCCAACATTGAAGGAAAGTAAAAGAAAAGCATAAAGAAAGATATTGATAAACAATTGGAAAGAGTTTATAATAAGATCACTTACAAGAAGTAGTCTCATTTTTTTAGGAGTCACCTTTTATGAATGCCAGTTTAACAGAAAGAGAGAAAAAAATACTAGATATACTTATGGAGGGAAACAACCCTTCTGTAAATGACATAAGTGATATGCTGGAAGTTTCAAAAGTGACAATACGAAGCGATTTTACTTCTCTTGAAGAAAAAGGACTCATTGTCCGAACCAGAGGGGGAGCTTTTCCCGCTTATCATCCAGATATTCTCGAAAGTCAGAAACATGCTATTGAAGAGAAACACCGAATTGCGAAAGCTGCAGCCCAAATGATCAAAGACGGAGATACGGTTATGATCAATGACGGAACAACGTCTTCTCTGATTCCGAAATATCTTCTAGGTAAAAGAGACATACACATCGTAACCAATTCCACTCTGATTTTCTCATATGCGAGAATAAATCCTTCACTGCATCTGACTCTTGTCGGAGGAACTTTTCAGCCTTCATCAGAGGCTCTTGTAGGACCGATTACTCTGGTGGATCTGGAAAACTTTCATGTAAAGTATGCTTTTGTAGGAACCAGTGGATTCTCTCTTGAAACGGGAATGACAACTCACCTTGTAGATGGGGCGGAGGTCATTAAAAAAATGAATATCCAGGCTCAGAAAACTATTCTGACTGCTGATTCAACAAAATACGGTAAAAACGGATTTGTTAAGATCCTCTCTCTCGATCATCTCGATTCTATAATATGTGACACCGGACTGGATAAAACGATTGTTGAAAGAATCAGGGAACAGGGAACAGAAATAAAACTTGTTTGAGCCTAATAGACCTTCAGGTTTTTTTGAATATATACTGACTGAGCTTATTCAAAAAATCGTAAAAAAATTAACTATTTAACCAGTGTAAAGTAGTAAGGAGAATTTTAAAAATGAAAAATGACAATTATGCAAAGCTTGCGGCAGACACTATTCGTGTTATCTCGGCAGAAGCTATTCAACAGGCTAATTCCGGCCATCCCGGTATGCCCATGGGGTGTGCAGATTTTGCCTACACACTCTGGAAAAAATATCTGCGCCACAATCCTAAAAATCCGACATGGATAGGTCGAGACCGATTTGTACTTTCTGCAGGCCATGGCTCGATGCTGCTCTATTCGCTGCTTCACCTTTTTGAGTACGGTTTATCTATTGATGAGGTTAAAAACTTCAGACAGCTTGGAAGCCTGACTCCGGGCCATCCCGAGTTCGGACACACCGCCGGCGTCGACTGTACAACAGGACCTCTCGGAAGCGGTTTTGCATCTGCAGTGGGTATGGCAATCGCATCAAAAAACTTTTCGGCAAGAACAGGACTGGATAGAACAGATCTATTTAAGGATCAGAAAATTTATGTTATCTCCGGAGATGGTTGTATGCAGGAGGGAACGACTTCTGAAGCCGCTTCACTTGCCGGCCATTTAAAACTGGATAACCTCGTGGTTTTCTATGATGACAATAGTATTACAATCGAAGGAAATACAAATAAATCATTTACTGAAGATGTGGCAAAAAGATTTGATGCTTATGACTGGCGCGTAATCAATGTAGAAAATGCCAATGATCTCGGCCAGGTTGATATCGCTCTTGCAGAGGCGGGAAACAGTGAAGGCAAACCAACTTTAATAATCGGAAAAACAACAATCGGTTTTGGATCTCCAAAAAAAGGTGGATCCCCCAGTGCTCATGGAGAACCTCTTGGCACCGATGAACTTGCTGCTACAAAAGCAGCCCTCGCCTTGCCGGCTGGGGAATTCGTTATAAGTGAAGATGTTAAAGCCGAAATCCATGCCCGTGTTGCTGAGCTCGAAGAGGAAGCCGCAAAGTGGGATGCTGAATACGATAAATACAAAAAGGCAAATCCCGATAAAGCACAATTGATTAATAATCTGGTAGAGAAAACAATTCCGGAGAACCTTCTTGAAGAATTGCTGGCAGTGACTCCTGTCGACTCACCAATAGCAACGAGAGCTTCCGGAGGGAAAATCCTTCAGAAAGTTGCTGAACTTGTTCCTGCATTATTTGGTGGTGCAGCAGACTTGGCTCCGTCGACAAAAACGAACATAGTCGGTGAAGAGAGTTTCCAGGCCCGATCATATGAGGGTAGAAACTTCCACTTTGGTGTAAGAGAGCTCGGAATGGCAATGATCGCCAATGGTATGGCACTTTACGGAACAGGTATACCTTACTCATCAACATTTTTCGTATTCTCAGATTATATGAAACCGGCTATCAGACTGGCTGCTTTACAGGGATTAAATGAAATATATGTATTAACCCATGATTCATTTTTCGTCGGTGAAGACGGACCGACTCATGAGCCAATTGAACAGCTTCCCATGTTGAGATCTATTCCCGATATGACAGTAATCAGACCGGCAGATGCCAATGAAGCGGCTCACGCCTGGAACACTGCAGTTAGAACTCAGGGTCCGGTTGCTCTTATTATGACCAGACAGAATCTGGCTCCTCTGGAACCGGCTATGGCTGCAAAAATTGATATGTCAAAAGGTGCTTATGTATTGAGTGATGATGCGGATTATGAAATGATCATCATTGCAACAGGTTCTGAAGTCAACCTAGCTCTCGATTCAGCAGAAATGCTCAGAAAAGAAGGTAAGAAAGTTAGAGTCGTCTCTATGCCTTCAAGAGAAATCTTTGAAAGACAGGACAAATCATACAGAGATTCAGTATTGCCGATGACTTGCGCTAAACGTGTTTCCATTGAAGCGGCCACAACATACGGTTGGGGTAAATATGTCGGACTGGAAGGGCTGGCGATCGGTATCGATCACTTCGGTGAATCTGCTCCCGCATCTGTACTTCAGAAAAAATTCGGTTTTGTACCGGAAGCTGTCGTAGAGAAAATCAATTCACACTTCGCATAAATAATTCGAACAACACCAGTAGGGGGCGGTTGTGCCCACCCCCTACTTTTTTACAATGTTTACACTACTTTTACAGTGAGTTAACCATAGAAGTGGAGCAATTCTCTATATTGTTAATATCAGAACTCTCCTGATATTAACTTTATTCGGCGAGTCAACATTATGGAAGCGAGCTTTCTTATGTTGACTTTGTTACAGAAGCGGTATTGCCGCAACCTATTCGAACATAGTTTCACTGAAACTTTATTTAGATCTTTAGTTTTCAAATATAGAGAGTTCATTATATCCGGTTGCCATCTGGCAGCCTTTTTTTTGGATTATTGAGAGAAGAAACATAATAATTTTTAACAGAGGTTTATCTGTTATGAAATTCAAAACTCTTAAAAACACAACCCCTTTGTCATTATCATTCTTGTCTCATTTGTTATGGCATTAAAAGGCAAAATTCTATAATATCCACATATGAAAGTAGAACGATTGATCTCCATTCTTATGCTTCTTCTCAATAAAAGGAAACTCACAGCTAAAGAATTATCCGAATATTTTGAGGTTTCCGTCAGAACGATACAGCGGGATATGGATACTTTGTGCAATGCCGGGATTCCTATATACGGAGATGTCGGAAAATATGGTGGGTATCAGCTAACTGAAAATTACAAACTCAACAGAAGTTTTCTCACTTTGAAGGAGATGGACACTCTTGTTGTGATGTTGAGGGGATTTAAGGATACTTTATTTACCGATTCAATAAGAACCATTCTGGAAAAGATGGGAAGTTTGAACAAAACCTCTCCTTCAATAAATAATTTTCATATTGATATGGCCCCCTGGGGGGCAGAGAGTGAGTTCGCTGAGAAACTGAATGCTATCAATAAAGCTATCGAGGAACAGAGAATCCTGTCCTTTAAATATTATGACCTCTACAGTAAAAAAACGGATAGGACCATAGAACCTTATACTATCTTGCTGAAGAGTAATTCCTGGTATATTTACGGTTATTGTCTTTTGAGGGAAGAATACAGAATGTTTAAAATCACCAGAATATATGATCTGGATATTTTAACAAATCATTTTGTTCCCAGAGACGATGTGCTCGAGCCCGATATGATCGGAAAAGCTGATAATGATAGGGAAAGCACAACATTTAAAATCAGATTCGCTCCACAGCTCAGAAGTCGGATTCCCGATTATTTTGATCTTGATAAATCTATTGAAGAAGATGATGGCTCGATTGTACACATATCCTCATTTCCAGTGGATGAATGGCTTTATTCACTATTCATGAGCTTTGGGAGCGGTGCGGAAATCCTCGAACCCCGGTGGCTGAGAGATGAAGTTATAAACAGAATAAAAAAAATGAATATATTGTACAAACTATGACACAATGTTGTCGTAATATACCTTCTATACTATTCCCAGATGATATTGAAGGAGAAATATATGGAACAGAATGTATGTCAGAGTTGTGCTATGCCTATGTCAGGTCCTGAGCAGATGGGAAAAGAAAAAGACGGGACAATCAATAGTGATTACTGCTGTTATTGTTACAAAGATGGTTCTTTTGACAATCCTGAAGAAACACTGGAAGAGATGATTAACACATCAGTTCCTTTTATGGTTGAACAGGGCATGGAGGCCGATACAGCCAGAAAGAGCCTTGAAGCTCTTCTTCCAGGTTTAAAACGCTGGAAAAAGTAATAATTTTTGTTTTTATGCGAACCACCTCAAAGAAGAGGTGGTTCTTTTTTTGAAAAGAGCTTAAAATTTCACAAGAAACTTTTATGGAGTCATAATGGAATATCGACTATTGGGTAATACAGGTGTCAAAGTTTCCGAATTGTGTTTCGGTACAATGTCTTTTGGTGGTGATGCAGACAAAGAAACATCTTATGAAATGTATAAAGCAACAAGAGAAGCGGGAATCAATTTTTATGATTGCGCCAATGTCTATCAAAAGGGTATTGCCGAAGAGTATCTAGGTGAGTTTTCTTCTCAAGACCGTCAGAATCTGGTAATCACGACTAAAGCGTATTTTCCAATTAGTGATGATGTAAACGGCCAGGGTGCTTCGAGAAAGCATCTCTATCAATCTCTCCACGATAGTTTAAAACGATTGAAAACAGATTATATTGATCTATTTTATATTCACAGATTTGATGAGAATACGGCGATTTCCGAGACTATGAGAGTTCTCGATGATATGGTGCGGGAGGGTAAGATCCTCTATCCGGCAGTAAGTAATTTTGCCGCATGGCAAGTTGCCAAAGCTAATGGAATCGCTGAAAGAGAAGGGCTCTCGACTATCAAATGCATCCAACCTATGTACAATCTCGCTAAAAGACAGGCAGAGGTGGAACTTTTGCCAATGGCTTTGAGCGAGAATATCGGAGTGACTACCTACAGTCCTCTCGGAGGAGGATTGCTGACAGGGAAATACGGTAAGAGCAGGAAACCCGATTCCGGCAGATTGGTGAATGATAAAATGTATGGAAAGCGCTATGGGAATAATCGGAATTATGAAACTGCTGAATTATTCACAGAATACGCGGAAAAACACGGTTACAATCCAGTTTCTCTCGCAATCAAATGGGTTGCATCACACAAATCTGTTACTTCTCCCATAATTGGTGCGCGAAATGCTGATCAACTGATAGATTCCCTCAATTCCGTAGACATAATTATGACTGAAGATTTGCGACAGGCTATATCTTCATTCAGTGAAGAACCGGCTCCGGCTACAGATCGAAATGAAGAAAAATCAGATTTTAATTATTCGGTAAAATTAAAAAAATGAAAATAGCCTTAATGCAGATGAATACAGTATGGGAAAATATTGGTGAAAATCTGAAAAAGGCTGAAGAACTCATTATCAGAGCCTGTAATGAAGAGTGTAATGTTGCTGTGTTTCCCGAGATGTTTGCTACGGGTTTTTCAATGAACACTTCAGAAATAGCTGAAAAACCCAATGGTTTTCTGTTAAACCGCTTAAAAAAAATGGCTGGGGAAAGGGATATGGCTATCATTGCCGGTTTGGCAGAACGTGTTGATACTCATTATGAAAATCGGGCTTATGCCATTGATGAAATAGGGAATATCGTAGCCCAATATACAAAAAACTATGGTTTTTCCTACTCCGGTGAAGATAAAAAATATCAATCGGGAGATAAGCAGGTAGTTTTCGAGCTCAATGAAGTACATGCTTCTGTATTTATCTGTTATGACCTGCGCTTTCCCGAAATATTCAGAAAAGTGGCGAAGTCTGTCTCACTTATCTTTGTCATTGCCAATTGGCCGGACAGCAGGATCGATCAATGGGATATCCTGCTCAAAGCCAGAGCTATAGAAAACCAGTGTTTTTTTATTGCTGTTAACAGAACAGGGACTGATGATTCGGGCTTAACATACAACGGTCACTCTCAGGTGATTAACCCGACGGGACAAGTTGTAAAACCGGTTTTCGCTGATGATGAAATGCTTGTTGTTGATATTGATGAAGGGGAAACCGCCTTTGTCAGAGAACGGTTTCCCTTTTTGAAAGATATGAAAGAAGGAGACGGGAGACAGGAGTAAGGAGACGAGAAGAGGCGATTCGCATTTGCTAAATCTCAATATTCTCCTGATATATCTTCCTGATCAGACGAAAAATAATAAGGTCAAATTAAGCTTAGTGAGACCAGTGGAATTATTTTGATTCATTCTTCCGGTCTCCGTCCTCCCGTCTCCTTCTCTACAAGATTTCTCCCGGATTATATTTCACTGTTTCCGGATATAGATCTGTCCATTTTTTAACATCTTTACAGAAGATATCAATCTGAGCAGAAGCAGCACCAACAAGCTCTTCACCTCTTGAAAGAATAGCCTCGAGCTCTTCCATAGAAAGACCGAGCCGATTATCGGCAGCCAGGCGGTCGAGTAAATCATTCCTGTTGATCTTACCGTTTCTCAGGTCGCCTACAGTTGCAACAGCGTGCTCCTTGATAGCTTCATGAGCAGTTTCTCTACCGGCACCTTTTTTAACAGCTTCCATCATAACGGTTGTTGTCGACAGAAATGGAAAATAATGCGTATTTTCTCTATCAATAACTGCGGGGAAAGTGGTCATCTGATTTAAAATAGTAAGGAATGTTTCAAAGAGACCGTCTATTGCATAGAAGCTATCCGGTAGGGCTACTCTCCTCACAACAGAACAGGACACATCTCCTTCGTTCCACTGGTCTCCGGCAAGCCCGGCAACCATATTCATATAACCATTTATAATTACATGGAATCCGTTGACTCTTTCACAGGAACGGCTGTTCATTTTATGAGGCATGGCCGATGAGCCGACCTGTCCTTTTGCGAATCCTTCACTGGCAGTTTCGTTACCGGCCATGATTCTAAGGGTTTTGGAGAAACTGGAAGGTCCGCTGCTCAGCTGATAGAGGGCGCTGACAACCTGATGGTCGAGACTTCTCGGATATACCTGTCCAACGGCATTAATACTCTGACTGATGCCCAGATGTTTTATGATTTTCGATTCGAGCTGATTCACTTTTTCAGTGTCGCCATCAAACAAAGTCAATTGATCCAGTTGGGTCCCTACAGCACCCTTGATACCTCTTACGGGATAATTTTCAATAATTCTATTTAAGTTTTCAATTGCGAAGAGCAATTCCTGGCCGAACATGGCTATGCGTTTACCCAATGTCGTTGGTTGAGCGGCAACGTTGTGTGTTCTGGCAGTTATGATCTGGTTTCGATAGAAATCTGCTTTTTCTGAAATCTTATTCAGTGCGGTGATAGCTTTTGATCGGATGATAAGAAGACTTTTGTATACTTGAAGCTGTTCAACATTTTCTGTAAGATCCCGGCTTGTCATCCCTTTGTGAATATGTTCATGGCCGGCAAGATCGCAGAACTCTTCAATTCTGGACTTTACATCATGACGGGTTAATTTTTCCCGATTTTTTATTGACTCGAGGTTTACCTGGTCTTTCACTTTCTCATAGGCGGCAATTACATTCTCACCTATGGGCAATCCCAATTCTTTTTGAGCTTTTAATACGGAGATCCATAGATCCCGTTCCATCAGTATTCGTCCTTTAGGGGACCATATTTCTTTCATCTTTTGAGATGCGTACCTTTGAGCAAGCACGTTTTCTATCTGTTCCATGTCAATTTATATCAGGTTCTCTAATTTCAGGTCAATGAAATGGTTTATCCTTTGGATTTTTTTTCATTAATACATTAATCTAATAGAAGTAGAGACATCTGAGAGGTAATAGTATGGACAGTTTTACAGTAGATATGATGATGAGCGAAGCGACTATCAAATTTACGGATAATCTTGTCTCAAATACTGTCGAAGATCTGCGTGAAACCTTGAAGAAGTTATTATCAGATCAAATTGATAAGATATATATGGATTTTCAATCAGTCGATATGATTGATTCAATGGGAATCGGTTTGCTTGTTTCAACTCACAATACATTAACTGCCAGGAATTCAGAATTGGTAATCTTAAATCTGTCGAGTGATTTGCATGAACTGTTCTCTGTAATGCGGCTCAATGAATTTTTTAAAATCCAGTAGGTTCGATAGGGACAGATCGCAACCTGTCCCTACTGTCTATCGGAATGATATTTCAATCTTTTCCTGATCGTCAACTTTCACACCGATTTTTTCCAACTGGTCCCTTACTTCATCGAGATCGGAACTGTTTTCAGAAGTGATATGGGAAAAGAGCTCATCATCCTCGACGATTTTCTCAAAATTCATATCCATAATAATTACTTCAGAATTGCTGGAATAAGCAGCGTTAGTATCGCTTATGTTTCCGTTTACTTTTATTTTGAACCAGAAGTGCATCGTTTTATATATCTGTTTCAATTGTTCCTTCATACCGTCATCGGCTTCTGGAGCTGACTCCGCATCGAAATCTTCACTGTCACTTTCCCACTCTTCTTCTTCACCGGAAGATGAAATTACAGTCAGCTTTGATGTCCCGCCTTTTTTGAAATCAAATGTTATCCACTCAGAATCATCCTCCTCCATTTCTACTGGAGAAGTCATTGGTGTTGCTGTCGTTCTCACTTTTGATATATCCGTAAAGCTGTAGAATGCCTTATATCCGGCAAAGAGAGAATCTTCCGCCATCGGCTCTACTCTGTCAAAACGGACTGTTTCACCCATTTGAACCGCACGATTAGACAGTTCTTTCTGGTTTATCATGTTGGGATCGGTAGTTTCTTCTCCCAGATTCATAAAAGCCATATATTCTTTCTGAACCTGAAAAGTCTGGATGATTTCACCACTGCCATCTTTGTTTACAACAATTTCGATACCGCTGGACAGACATCCCGAAAGAAGAATTGCTGTAATGAGCAGAGGCAGGATCTTAAAAACTTTTTTCATATTTTTTCCTTTAATTAATAAATATCATGTACTCAATCAATGATAAGAAATCCAGTTGATTTTTTCCATAATTTTAATTTTCAAACTCCGAGTACAAACATAATCATCATGAATAGTATAAGAGTGACTATTGTAGATAATACCAGCAGGTTGTTGTAAAATAAATTTTCGTTCTTAAACTTGTCTCCTAGAAAAACAGGGATTATAAAGGGTGGTGGAAGCAGAAAGAATGTTATAAATGCGTAGAGCATAGTCTTATTTATTTCCATAACGAATTCCCTCGTAAATAGAATTAGAACAGTACCGAGAATCCCAATTGATAACAATCTGAGACTTATCAGGTGGAAGCCGGCTTTCCAGGGAATATGATTTATCTGTAGGCTGTACCCGACTGTCAGAAGAATTAGAGGTGAGACAAGTTGAGATAATAATGTAAGTGTTGCCCAAATTGAAGAAACCAGAATATTTCCCTCTATTGATTTATAAATCCCTGTAAGATTCAGGAATATAGCTGCAAATATTGCTATGATAATTGGTGATTTAATAAAGGACTTTACAATATTCAGGAATTTTACTTTCCCATGCTCTTGTGATTCGAGCATAGGCGCATAAAAAAACCAGATAAAAAACTCATGCCCCAGTCCGATTAATAGGATGTAATGGAGATTATCCATACCGAAAATACTGGAAAATAGGGCGACACCGATCATACCAAACTCAAATCCCGTAAAGAAAAATGGCGATAGAGGATAATCACAGATTCGCGTTTTCTGATAAAGTATTCCAAGCCAGTACAGGATAAGGCAGAATACAAAAGTCGCGGCAAATAACAATATGGCGCTTAATTTTATTTCCATTTCTGAAAAGGAGAGAAAGAGTACTGCCGGAAGGGCGACATTGACAATTAACTTTTTGAGCCCGACTATGATCGAATCATTGAGAATCCTTATCTTCCTGAGCACATAGCCAATTGTCATTATTAGAAAAATGGGTACAAAGCGGGATAGTATTTCAAGCATTTATAAAATTTGGATTATTTGGGACAAATTGTCAATTACACTTATAATTAACTTGAGGTGTGTAAAATGTATAGAGCCGAACCGACCAGATACGACAATATGAAATTCAGAAAATGTGGAAATAGCGGCTTGAAACTGCCAATTTTGTCACTGGGCTTATGGCATAATTTCGGCTATCAATCGTCATTTGAAAAATCAGGAGAATTGCTCCGAACAGCATTTGATCTGGGTATTACACACTTTGATTTAGCAAATAATTACGGTCCTCCACCGGGATCGGCAGAGGAGAATTTCGGAAGAATCCTTCATAGTGATTTTGCATCTTATAGAGATGAACTCATCATTTCAACAAAAGCGGGTTATCTTATGTGGCCGGGGCCTTATGGAGAGTGGGGATCAAGAAAATATCTATTATCCAGTTTGGAACAGAGTTTAAAAAGAATGAATCTCGATTATGTCGATATTTTTTATTCCCATCGATATGATCCCAATACGCCATTGGAAGAGACTATGGGAGCTTTAGCTTCAGCGGTCAAACAGGGGAAAGCACTCTATGCGGGTATTTCTTCATATTCAGCTGAAAAAACCTTGGAAGCTTCCAGAATCCTAAAGGGAATGGGAGTTCCCATACTCATACATCAACCGTCATATTCAATGCTTAATAGATGGGTTGAAGATAAACTTCTGGAAACTTTGATTGAAGAGGGGATAGGTTGTATTCCTTTTACTCCTCTTGCACAGGGATTGCTTACAAATAAATACCTCAATGGTATACCGTCAGATTCTCGTGCAGTAAAAGCAGACAGTTTTGTAAAAGATCGTTATCTGAGTGAAGATAATCTGCTTCATATAAAAAAACTGAATTCTATTGCTGAGAAAAGAGGTCAGAGTCTGGCCCAGATGGCTCTCGCCTGGATTGCAAGGCATCCAGCTGTTACCAGTGTATTGATTGGTGCAAGCAGACCGGAGCAATTAATTGAGAATGTCAGAGCATTCGATAATCTTATTTTTGCAGATGAGGAATTGAAAGAAATAGATAAATACGCACTTGAAGGCGGTATCAATCTCTGGGCGGAATCCAGTGAAATTTAATATTCTTCTGATAACTTTTCCACATCTCTTTTATAGACGGGTTTTGTCATGATGCGGTAATCTTTGCCCGGGAGTTTTTTTATCAGTTTCTCTTTGAATAATATCGAATCTCCCAGGGCTGTTATGAATATAACTCTGGCATCTTTATCGAATTCATATATTTCTTCAGCAGCTTCAGGACCGGTTTTTACATTCATATTATTGTCCAGCGATATATAGTCGGGATTCTTTTTTTTGTAGGAAAGTATGGCCGATTCACCATTGTCCTGAAAATCGAGAACATTCCAGCCCAGTTCTGTAAAATATTTTGCCAGGTAAAATTGAACATAAAGAGAATCATCGACAATGACTATTGATTTTCCATCGGGATTTCTATTTTTAAAATTTTCCAGTCGTGCTGTAACGAATGCGTTTTTTTCCTCTTTTCTCTCTTTTCTTATTTCTGTCAGAATCGTGGTGAAGACAGCTGAGTCCATATGATCGATATCATCTCGCCCCTGTAGCTGATAAAGTGTGCGGTAGGACTCTGCTTTTGTTTTTACCCGTTCATATGGCATCTCAAACCAAGTGGCAAGTTCTCGCAGCATTTCATCAAAATCATCAACACGGTAAGGTGGGAGATTGATTGTAAAAATGGTTCCCCCTTCTGGATTATCAGAAATAGTCAGGTTGCCTTCTTCCTGATTGATGATATTGTTGGTTATCCATAATCCCCGTCCGCTGCCCTCAATGTTTTCTGTAGCTTCCCTTCGGTAAAATTTTTCAAGGATCTTTTCCTTTTCCCCATCGGGAATACCTATACCGAAATCAATAATATGCACTTTTATGGTGTGATCTTTTTCAACTAATATTTTCACTTTATTATTTTCACCTGTGTATTTGAGGGCGTTTTCTATGAGATTTGATATGGCATTTTTAAACAGAGCAGATGTCTGAACAAAGAGAAACTCAGGAGCTAGAAATTCAACTTCAATACGGTCGTGACTCATCAATGGAAGTCTTTTTGATGTAACTTTGATATTTTCAATTAATTCCACAATTGAAACGATTCTCTTCTTTGATGACATTATTCCAGTTGCTTCAGTGATCAATGCCTGTATATCTTCTACGGACTCATTAATAGAACTTTTCAGTTTGGAGTCGATAATCTGGTTGATTTCATATTTCAGGCTGATGAAATGGTTTTTTGTATCGTGAGAAAGAATATCCAGGCTGGTTTCAAGGATGTTGGTCTTTTCGATGAGTTTCAGTTCCTGCTCTTTGAGCTTTTCTGTGCGTTCCTCAACGATTCTTTCGATCTCTTTATAGGATCTTTGTAAGTTTTCTTCGGCTATTTTCTGATTCTGTATTATATCCGAGTAATCTGATTTTATCAGAGCCAGAGACTGATAGAGTCTTTTGAATGGATTACTATCTTCCAGATCAAAATCGGGAAGATTGCTGCTTTTCAGATCCCAGCTGAGTTCATTGATAAAGTAGAGTAATTTATTGATTTCCTCATTTTCATCAATCACATCAACTGATTCTTTTTCCAATTTTCTGTTCTTAAACAATTGAAGAGCTTTTGATACGGCCAATTCATAGTTCTTATAGAGAAAAAGAGGGAATTTCTTTGAGTATAACTTTTTGCCCAATTCGAAATACCAGCGAATAAAGGGCTGTCCGTTGTATCCGAGCAGTCCCAGAAGATGACCTCTTCTCTCTTCCCCCAGAAGCATTTCTGTAAATAGTAATCTGCTGCTTTTATCTATTTTACCTTTTAACCGGGAATAGTCTTTCAGTTCAATATGATCTTTATCATATAGACCTGTATATTTCAGAAATTCTTTGCGGCAACTAATGAAGCGTTTCATACCCTGGCTGTCACTGTTGCCTACAGGAATTGAAAGAAACATATTCTCTCCGAGAAGCATAAATGTAACAGAGTATGAATCATTTAATTCAATATCATCCCATTCGGGGAAAGCCCTGATCGGTAAACCACTGACAGGGCAGATATTTTCTCCTTGCTGCAATTCCATATTTATAAGTATGAGCTGTAAATCTATGAATTCAAGACACTATTTTATCATTTTGGGAAAAATAAAATAAAAACTAAAAGTAAAGCATTTGGAAAGGTTTATGAAAGAAAAAAGAAAACAAGTAGTTGACTAAAAGATGGAAGCGAAAGATAATACAAAGTATAACGAAACTTAAAAATAATTTAAATGAAAATATAGGAGTTGCTAATGGCTGATAAGGTTTTAATGCCGAAACAGGGAAACTCAGTAGAATCATGCATCATAGTTTCATGGTTGAAAAAAGAGGGTGATGCTGTCGCAATAGGCGATATCATATGTGAAGTAGAAACAGATAAAGCTACTATAGAAGTCGAATCGAGTTTTGAAGGAACAATCCTGAAAACTTTTTATGAAGAAGATGATGATGTTCCCGTACATAATCTGATTGCCCTGATCGGTGAACCGGGAGAAGATATCAGTCAGTTCAGTAATGAAGATGCCGCTGAAGAGATTGTAACTGAAGAAGCATCCCAAGTTCCTGTAAAAGTAGAAGAGTCCATTCCTGTTGTTATTCCTGCAGAAACCGTTGAAGGTAAGAGAATCGGTTCGCCAAGGGCTATGAATCTCGCTGCGGCAAAAGGACTTGATATAAGAACTGTTTCCGGGTCAGGACCTGAAGGAAGAGTCATTGAAAGAGATATACTCGCTTTGACAAAAGAATATCCTTCCATGTCTCCGGCGGCAATTGAAGAAATGTTGAAAACGGGAAAACCGGCACCTGTAAAAGGAAGTGGAATCGGTGGAAGAGTTCTTCTAACCGATGTACAGAAGTCAGAAGTTTCAACTTCTTCAGCTGTACCTCAAGGGGGAACAACAGCCGAAGTTTATCCTGGACCTGTTCAGGAAATAAAAGTTCGCGGTATCAGAAAAATCACTGCAGAGCATATGTTTAATTCTATATCTACAACTGCTCAGTTAACATTAAATACATCAGCTGATGCTTCGGGATTATTAGCCATTAGAAAGAAATTTAAAACTAGCGATGAGTCATTTGGTCTACAGAAAATAACTATAAACGACCTCATACTATTTGCAGTTTCAAAAACACTACCTAAATTCCCTGAAATGAACCAGCACTTTCTGGGAGATAAGATTCTTCAATTTGAAAAAATCCATCTCGGTTGTGCTGTTAATACGGAAAAGGGTTTATTGGTACCAGTTATTAAAGATGCTGGTTCCTATTCATTGAAATCATTATCCGATAAAGGAAAAGAGCTTTTTGGTGCTGCATTGGAAGGCAAGTCTAATCCCGATGATTTAAGTGGTGGAACTTTTACCATTACCAATCTCGGTTCAATGGGAATTGAGAGCTTCACTCCTGTTTTGAACAAACCTGAAGTGGGAATTCTCGGTGTTTGTGCCATTAATCTGAAACCAGTTCAAAGAGATGGAGATGTGAAGTTTATTCCCCACATGGGGCTATCTCTGACATTTGATCACCAGGCAGTAGATGGAGCTCCTGCAGCTGCTTTCCTTAAAGCACTTGTAATTGCTATTGAAAATATTGAATTGCTAACGGCAATCTAAAAAAGATATTACGGGGGGCTGGTCGCATGAGTACATGCTGCTCGCCCATGCATCCTTGGACACCTAGTGTCGGGACCCGTATATAGTCGTAAGGGGTTTTTTGTGTACGATATTATTATTATCGGTGCCGGACCGGGTGGTTATGTAGCTGCTGAGAGAGCCGGAGCCAGAGGGAAAAAAGTTCTTATTATTGAGAAAGCCGACCTCGGCGGTGTTTGTCTCAACAGAGGCTGTATCCCTACAAAGAGTTTATTAAACTCATCAAAATTATATAAAAAAGCAAAGAGCAGCCAGAATTACGGTGTTCATGCAGAAAATGTCACTTTTAATCTGGAAGAGGCCATGTCCTGGAAAGATGAAGTGATCAAAACCATGAGAAATGGTGTTGCTTTCCAGATGAAACACAGCAAAGTGGAAGTTATTACAGGAGATGCCAGGTTTTCAGGTGGAAAAAAAGTTGTTGTTGATGGAGTTGAGTACGAAGGTGAGAATATCATCCTCGCAACAGGTTCAAGACCTTTTGTTCCCCCGATTCCCGGAGCTGATAGTGACAATGTCTTAACCAGTCGAGAAGTTCTCAATATTACGAAACTTCCCTCATCTGTTGCCGTTATTGGTGGTGGAGTCATCGGTCTGGAGTTTGCTTCTTTTTTCTCCAATCTGGGAATTAAAACTGATGTTGTTGAAATGATGGATGAAATCATCCCTTTCATGGATAAGGATCAGGCAAAACTTATGAGAAGGGAAATGAAAGCCATTAAGTTTCATCTCGGTTCAAAAGTTGAAAAGATAGATGGTTCAAAAGTTCTCTTCACAAAAAAGGGAAAGGAAGAGATTCTCGATGCAAAATTGATCCTCATGTCTGTCGGCAGAAGACCGAATATTGAAAGCTTTGAAGGATCGGGACTCGATATTGAAAGAGGCCGTGTCAAAGTCGATGAGAAAATGAGGACAAATCTTCCCGGAGTATTTGCAATCGGTGATGTTACCGGTGAATCTCTTCTCGCTCATTCAGCATCAAGGATGGGTGAAGTCGTTGTTGAACAGATCTGCGGCGGTGATGATCATATGAGATACAATGCTGTACCCTGGGCTGTTTATACATATCCTGAAGCTGCGGGATGCGGTTTGACCGAATCCGAAGCTAAAGATAAAGGGATCAAAGTAAAAACAGCTTCCATGCTTATGAGGGGCAACGGAAGGTTTTTCGCTGAAAACGGAAAAGCCGGCGGGACATGCAAAGTCATTGTTGATGCTGAAACTGAAGTTTTACTGGGAGTACATCTTCTGGGTGCCCAATGCAGTGAAATGATTGCCGGTGCGGCAGCTATGATAGAAGCGGAACTGCGAGTCAGTGAAATTAAAGAAATTATATATCCCCATCCATCGGTATCGGAAATTATTAAAGATACTTTGTGGAATTTATAGAAAAAGATATTATGGGCGATGCAAAGCATCGGGGACCCGTACATAGTCGCAATAGGAGTTAGAAATGCCAAGATCGCAAATAGTAGACCCAATTGAAGTCAGAAAACCAAGTGTAGTAAAAATAAACGATATCCCTGTAAATCAGTACAAACCGGATATTAAAAAAGAACTGAAAAAATACGGGAAAGATGGCCTGAAAAATATCTATTACGATATGCTCATGGTCCGTGAGTTCGAAATGATGCTCAATTCCATCAAAACAGAGGGTTCATACCAGGGAATCACATACAATCACAGAGGTCCCGCACACCTTTCAGCCGGTCAGGAATCTGCTGCAGTAGGTCAGAGTTACAATCTTACAGCAGATGACTTTATTTTCGGATCACATAGATCGCATGGAGAAATCCTTTCTAAATCATTTTCCGCCATCAGACAGATGGGTGAAAAAGATCTTATGGGAATAATGGAAACATTTTTCGGTGGAGATTGCCTCAAAGTCGTTGAAAAGGGTTTTAAAAACGGAAATACAGCAGATCTTGCTGAGAACTTTATTCTCTATGGTGCACTTGCTGAGATTTTTGCCCGTGAAACAGGATTTAACAAAGGCCTCGGTGGTTCAATGCACACTTTCTTCTCTCCTTTTGGAAGTATGCCGAATAACGCCATTGTTGGGGGAAGTGCCGATGTCAGTATGGGGGCGGCTCTTTACAAAAGAGTGAATAGAAAGCCGGGAATCGTTATCGGTAATATCGGAGACGCTTCACTTGGTTGCGGACCTGTATGGGAAGCTCTTTCTATGGGATCAATGGACCAGTACACGACATTATGGGACAAAGAACTCGGTGGCAATCCTCCGTGGATGCTCAATATTTTTAATAACTTTTACGGAATGGGTGGACAGACATCCGGTGAAACAATGGGTTACGGTATGGCTGCCAGAGTTGGCGCCGGAGTTAATCCCGATAATATGCATACAGAACGTGTTGATGGATTTAATCCACTGGCTGTTGCCGATGCAATGGAGCGAAAGAAAAAACTTCTCCTTGCAGGTAAAGGTCCTGTTTTCATGGAAACAATTACTTATAGATTGTCAGGACATTCACCTTCCGATGCTTCTTCTTACAGAACGAAAGAAGAGATGGATGCCTTCAAAGAAAATGACAGTATGATCTCTTATGGGGATTACCTGCAGGAAAACAGCGTTATCAGTGAAAGTGAAAGAAACGAACTGAAAGCTAAGGTTGTTGAAAAAATCACTAATACCATGTCATTGGCTATCAATGATGAAGTTTCTCCTCATGTAAACGGAAAATTTATTGAATCGGTAATGTTTTCCAATGGAAATGAACCGAAACTAGATGATCGTGAACCGGAAGTTCTTCTTTCAAAAGAAGACAATCCCATGGTGAAAACCAATAAAAGAAAAAACAGATTTGCCTTCGATGAAAAGGGTAAACCTTATTCAGCAGCGAGAACATTTACATTAAGAGACGGCTTGTTTGAAGCCATGTTACATAGATTTTATGAAGATCCAACCATGGTAGCCTATGGTGAAGAAAACAGAGACTGGGGTGGAGCATTTGCTGTTTACCGTGGTCTGACAGAGGCTCTTCCCTACCATAGATTGTTCAACTCTCCTATTTCCGAAGCGGCTATTGTCGGTAGTGCAGTAGGATATGCCATGAGTGGTGGCCGTGCCGTTGCCGAGTTAATGTATTGTGACTTTATGGGACGTGCGGGAGATGAGATCTTCAACCAGATGCCCAAATGGCAGTCAATGAGTGGTGGTGTATTAAAAATGCCATTGGTATTAAGAGTTTCCGTAGGTAACAAATACGGAGCTCAGCACTCCCAGGACTGGACAGCATTAACGGCTCATATTCCGGGATTGAAAGTTATGTTCCCGACAACCCCTTACGATGCGAAAGGGATGTTGAATCTTGCTTTAAGAGGAACTGACCCGGTCATATTCTTTGAAAGCCAGAAACTCTACGGTATCGGAGAGATGTTTGAAAAAGATGGAGTTCCAGAAGGTTACTACGAAGTACCCGAGGGGGAACCGGCAGTCAGGAGAGAAGGTAAAGACCTTACTATTTTGACAATCGGATCAACATTGTACACCGCAATGGATGCAGCAGAAAAATTACAGGCAGAACACGGTCTGGAAGCTGAAGTGATAGATATGAGATTTATGAACCCTCTCAATTATGAGAAGATTATAGAGTCTGTAAAGAAAACAGGAAGAATACTCCTGGCATCAGATGCCAGTGAGAGAGGTTCCTTCCTCCATACAGCAGCATCGCATATCAGCAGACAGGCATTTGATTACCTCGATGCACCACCGGTAGTTGTCGGTGCCATGAACTGGATTACACCTCCTGCAGAAATGGAAGACTACTTCTTCCCAAGTGCAGACTGGATGATCGATGCCGTTCATGAACAGATTCTCCCCTTAAAAGGTTACTCTGCAAAAAGCAACCAGACAAATGGAGAAGTAATGAGAAGAAATAGAGAGGGTGTCTAAACTTTCTTTATAGAATAGTCCCGACCGGAGCAAAGGAGTTGAAATGGATAAAATAACTTTTACTAACCTGAAAGTCAAAATGAGAGAAACCACTGCTAACCAAAACAATAATGAAGTGAATAACCATGTGCACACCACTTATTCATTCAGCCCCTACACACCGGCCGGGGCGGCTTTTTATGCATGGAAAGCGGGACTGAATGCAGTCGGGATAATGGATCACGACAGTATTTCCGGTGCCGATGAGATTATTGATTCCTGTAAAATCCTGGGAATTGGCTCTACATGCGGCTTCGAGCTTCGTGTGAATATGAATGGAACATCAATGGAGGGCAAAAAACTTAACAATCCCGACTCTGTGAATATAGCTTATATGGCGATTCACGGTGTTCCTCAATCTGCCTTTCGTGAAGTGGAAGCCTTTCTGGCTCCTTTAATGGAAGAGAGAAATAAACGCAACAGAAAAGAAGTAGAAAGCCTCAACCGGTTAATCGGCAATTTCCCTATAGAACAGATCGATTTTGAAAAGGATGTCTATAATCAGTCTAATGCCGGTTTAAAGGGTAGCATTACCGAGCGTCATATTCTCTATGCCTTATCAGTGAAAATCACTGATAAATTCGGAAAAGGGAAAGAAACAGTCAATTTCCTTGAAAACGCAATGAGCCTTGACTTGTCGGCGAAAGTGAAAGGATTTCTCAACGATGAGAGAAATCCTCATTATCTATATGACCTGCTGGGTGTATTGAAATCCAATTTCCTCAGTCAGTTTTTTATTCAACCGGACTTCAATGAGTGCATCAATGTGCAGACAGTTGTTGATTTTGCCAATTCTATCGGAGCGATTCCAGCTTATGCTTACCTTGGGGATATAACTGATAGTGCCACAGGTGATAAAAAAGCTGAGAAATTTGAAGATGATTTTATAGAACCATTATTTGAAGAGCTGAAGAGTATCGGATATAAAGCTATAACTTATATGCCTCCGAGAAATACGAAAGATCAACTGAAACGAGTTCAGAAACTCTGTTCCAAACTGGGATTTATGGAGATCAGCGGAGTGGATATTAACTCTTCACGGCAGACATTCAATTGCCCTGAAGTCCTCGATCCTGATTTTTCCCATTTGATAGGTTCCACCTGGGCACTGATCGCACATGAAAAACTGACGTCTATTGATCAGAAATTCAGTCTTTTCAGTAAGGAAAATGAACTAGCTTCTTTATCTCTTGATAAAAGAATCTTTTTGTACAGCAAAGCAGGGCAATTACTCGATCCTTCTAATCCGGGATTAACAGAAGAAATAAAAGAAATACTAAAAAAAGAGAAATTAAAATGAAAGACAGTGTAAAAATAGCTTCACAATTACGTGGGCTCTCATATAAAGACAATAAAGCGGAAATAGTAACTTTTACCTCAGAATTGCAAGTTTCAAATGGAGAAACTCTCAATATAACAGCGAGTTCATTTTCCGGTGAATCTCAGGCCAAAGAAAGTCTTATTACTGATGTTTTCAAACAGTATGTTCAGGAAAAAGGGATGTCTCCGGAGATCATTAATATTGATGGAATCGGAAGTTTCCTCATAGGCTCCTCCTATGATAAAGCCAATAAAACAGGACTGAATAGAAAAGAGAAGAGCCAGAATATTCTGACTGATAAAGTCTCAGTTGTAACTGGCGGAGCGCAGGGATTCGGAGAGGGGATCGTAAGATCTTTATCTGATGCCGGCAGTCTTGTTTTTATTGCCGACCTGAATCTTGATGGTGCAAAAAAACTGGCAGAAGAACTAAACAGGGAAAAAGGTTATACAACTGCATTTGCAGTCTCTGTTAATGTCTGTGACGAAGAATCAGTTGCAAAAATGGTAGAGGAAATTGTTTCAATAGCCGGTGGTATTGATGTATTTATCAGCAATGCCGGAGTATTGAAAGCCGGCAGTGTGAAAGAGATGAGTCTGAAAGACTTTGATTTTGTTACATCAGTAGATTATACAGGTTATTTCATCTGTACAAAGTTTGTTTCAAGATTGATGGCTCATCAGAATAAATTCGCTGAAGATTACCTGACTGACATTATTCAGATTAACTCAAAATCGGGACTGGAAGGTTCCAATAAGAACAGCGCTTACGCAGGTGCCAAATTCGGTGGATTGGGACTGACTCAGAGTTTCGCCTTAGAGTTGATAACAGATAATATCAAAGTGAATTCAATCTGTCCCGGGAACTTTTTAGACGGTCCTTTATGGTCTGATCCCGACAGAGGTCTTTTTGTGCAGTATCTGAATACGGGTAAGGTTCCGGGAGCCAGGACTCTTGCTGATGTCCGTGCTTTTTATGAGGCGAAAGTGCCTATGAAAAGAGGGTGTACAACTGAAGATGTTATGAAAGCTGTTACTTATATAGTTGACCAGAGCTATGAGACTGGGCAGGCGGTTCCCGTTACCGGCGGCCAATTAATGTTAAAATGATGTTCTGAGGGGCACTAGCTTCGTTAGAGGCCTGCTCAACTATTGGAAATAGTCCTCGCAGTCCTCTGCCTCACTATTGCTCCCACAGAAAACCATTTTGATAGTTTTACAAATTCGAGAAATGGCTTCGTAACCGACTTATGAATGCACCCATTATTTCTTTTTGTCAGTTGTATGAAGTCATGGTTTTTTTTACCGGTTATCATTTCTGAATATGTATGATTTAATTTAATACTATTAAAAATTAAAATAATGTTGACAGTATTATTTATTCTCTGTAGAATAAACTAATAAAAAATTATTACAATTTTAATTTCTCATATTATAAAAAGTTATTCTTAAATTCAATAATCTCAATGAATCTTCCTATCAGTTGCTGATGGAAAAGTTTGAGTCATTGGTATAGAGAGGACTTTTTGGTTTCAACGTTATATTGCAAAAAAATATTTTTTGTTTATCCCCATAACATTATTCAGAATAAATTAGTTCAAGATCTGATTAATTGTGAATATGAAGTCTATATGATCAATGATCATGAAAAAATTGAATCTATCTGCAAAAACTATATTTCTCCAATAATTTTTATTAATATAGATGAAGGTCTTGAAGAAACAGAATGGGAGATGTTAATACGGTCTCTAAATAAAAAAGAATGCACTAAATACTCTGGAATCGGTATAGTCACATATAATGAAAATAAAGATTTATCCAAAAGATACTTAATGGACTTAATGGTCTCCTGTGGATACATCAGGTTGAAACACGGAATTAACGATAGTACAGGTCATATCCTTAAAACTCTTGAAGCAAATGAAGTTAAAGGTAACAGGAAGTATGTCAGAGCACAATGTAATTTTGAACAAGCAAGATTTAATATAAAAATTAATGACAGAATAGAGAACGGAACAATCAAAGATATTTCTTCTGTCGGAATGGCAGTATTTTTAGATGGAAATATTGAATTGGTAAAAAATAGTTATTTCCCTGATGTTCAATTAAAGTTAAAAGGGATTATCTTAAGAGTGTCAGCGGTTGTATTGGGATTTCGAAGAGTTGAAGGTGAAAAAGATTTATATTTATTGATGTTTGACAGTAAGATGTCTACATCAAATAAAGAAAAAATTAGAAATTTCATAAGTAAAACACTGCATCACAATATGGAAAAAAAACTCAACATTCAGTATGTATAGCAAAATGCAGAAAATAAATTAAAGACTTATAAATAATACAAAAAATATTGCCATAATCAAACAGATGAAGATAGTATTAATATACAACTATCAAGGATAAACTTATGAAAAGAATTTTAGCGGTAGATGATGATCACATCATATTGGCATTGATACAGCGGGTTCTGCCAATGAATGGTTTTGAAGTCAATACATTTCTCAAAGCGGAGGACGGGCTCAGGTCCCTGGAAAAAACAAAATACGATCTCATTCTATCGGACTTGAGTATGCCGGAAATGGATGGTGAGACTTTTTTTCTTCAAGCGAAGATATTGCAGCCGGGAATTCCTTTCATCTTTATTACAGCTAATGACAATCTCGAAACTGCAGTCCGGGTTATGAAGATGGGTGCTGACGAATATCTCCAGAAACCCTTTAAAGGTGATGATCTCATTTCCGGGATAAATATAGTCATTGAGGAAAAAAAACATGAACAGTTAATCAGAAAAACCATGGATGATGATTTGATTGATAAATCTGATAAACAGGGTATTTTTTCGTGGAAGCAGTTGTACGGAAATAAAGATACAGAACAGACAAATCGAATCATGGGCGTTCTTTCCCGGAATATGGAGCATGGTGGCGGTTTCATGTGGCTCGATATGTTAAAAAATGCAATAGAGGAGCAGGATGCGGATTTTGATGATTTAATCATCGATCGCAGTATTTTGAATCTGGTTGTAGAGTCCGCTGGTTATATAAGAAAAATAATTACAGATTTAAATTATATTTCGACATTTGATAAAGAACCTTTCCATACGGAAAAAATAGGGTTGGGTGATTTTCTTCTGGAACTTAAAGATTTTTATGACCGGGATTTAGTGCCCATTGTAGTAAACCATCAGAAGAAGATCAGTCTTAATTTGATCAAACCGGAAAATTATACAATTGAAATCCATAAAGAGAGGATTTTCAAGATCCTGAGGGAGCTTCTTTGCAATGCCGTAAAATACTCTCCTGATGAAAGTAAGATTCTGTTTATATTGAATTTCAACGAAGTAGGCGCAATGAGAACTCTTGAAATATCTTTGTGGAATTCACCCAGGGAAACTATGACAAAAAATGAAAAAGGGGAAAGCATAATCGGAATCCCATATGAGTATTCCGAATCAGTATTTGAGATGTTCAATACTCTTGAAGGCTTTCCCGTTCAGATTCCCGAAGAAGAGTGGTCTCAGGGTACCGGCCTCTACATTGTGAGGAAAATGATAGAGAAAATGGGCGGTGGTATCGATGCCAGAAACATTGTAATGCATACACCACAGAACGCTGTACCTTATGTTAAAGTCTCTATTTCCCTCTTGTTGGATTAAGAGATATAAATAGGATTGACAATTTCAATCTGATATCTTTCTTACACATGAACGTTCGAAGTATTCTGTTGAATGATGTCTGATGATTTAATCTGTTTCCTGTTGATTTTGACCCTACCTATATCTATGTCTTCTGAATCGGAAATGGCAATCGCCGGTCGTTCGTCGACAATATCATAAGCTACAGAGATATTGCCGAAATCAATATTTTCGGCATGGCGAATGAAAAAAGCCGATGCTATCGGTATACCCCAAACCGTTTTGTCATCGGTCCAGTAGCCATGGCTATGAATATCGATCTCATGCATGTCCACGAGATCTTGAAATGGCAAAGATTTCCTGACTCCACCGCCGGGAAAGGTTATATTCAGATTTCTGAAACTGATGTTTTCCAATTTCCCGTCTTTATGACCATGTAGGAAGATCGTGCTGTTTCTATCAGGCCTGTTTAGAAAGTCATCGATTTCTTCATTTGAATATTTTCTTTGATCCCAAGGCTGAACTGGACCTGCTGAAGCGTGAATTATCATATCTGAAAAAATAATGTCTTTGATTATACCGGGAGGCATCAGTCCCGGTTTCTCAACTTTTGATCCGATATTGGTCCACTGGCCATTCATAATCAGAATCGGAGCGGTGACATTCTCCATAATGATTGCTGAAAAAATGCAATTTTTGATTTCCGCTCCTTCGAACATGCCGATTTTTATTCCTCCGCCACCGCAATCTTTCAAAACGCAGTTGGAGATCAGGATATTTTCAAAGTTCCCCTTCGATAGGGGACCGAACCTAATAGCAGCCCACCGCGAGCTGATAATGCAGTTGGAAACAGTAAGCCCGGATAGAGCTTTGGTATTGTCACTTGTTGTCAGGGCTATGCCGTCGTCACCGCAATGAAGCTGGCAGTCGGAAATATTTATTCTTTGGGAGCTTTCAATATTAAATCCATCCTGGCGGTCGTTGAGTACAGTCATGCCTGTAATTTTGACATTTGTACAATATTTAATGTGAATGCACCACGAATAAGCGCCTTTTACGGTTAAATCTTTCATAATTATGTCAGAACAGTTTTCAAGGCGGATCAGCATGGGCCTCTGAATGGTGTCTGTTGCCAGAGGATCGTCGTGTTTGTCGAGAAAATCTTCTCTGAATTGACCGTCTATATTCCCTTTACCGGTAAAGCATATATTGCTTTTATCTTTTGCATATATAAGACATCGATCAAGAGGTTCCGGGTAATAGGGACAGATCCCCGTATCTTCTGTGTAATCGTTGAGCTCTTTTGATCCCAGTATAGCTGAGTTCTCTCCTATACAAATAGTGATATTGTCTTCAAGGTATATGGTTCCTGTCAGGAAATCGAAACCGGAGGGGAAAAAAACTATTCCTCCACCGTTATTGGAGCAACTTTCTATTGTTTTCTGGATTGACCTGGTATCCTTGTGTGATCCATCACCAATTGCTCCGTAATCCAATACGTTATAAATATTTGCATTCTGGTTTCTCATTTTCTTTTTTTCCTTTGATATCAGTTATTTATTTGAACTTTTCCAGAGCTCCTGGGTGACGGTCCTCTACATATTGATTGTATTGGGTATCAATAGAGAGACACAGAGAATAAAGTCATAAAAAAAAGTACAAAAGTACTATCTGATAGGTATGGTATCCACTTTGTATTCCATGGCCAATCTCATGGCCTGAAATCTGTTTTTCACTTCCAGTTTTTCATAGATAGTGCTTAAATAATTTTTTACAGTCTGAACGCTGAGAAGTACCTGTTCGGCTATTTCATCGTTGCTGAATCCCTTTTGAACCAGGATGAGGATCTCTTTTTCCCTGTGTGTAAGCTGATAATACCAGTCGGGGATTGTCTGAGAACCGGAGGGAGCCCTTTTAATTTTATAAGCACCTTCAAGTACCTTGGGAGATACGATTCTAAGTCCCTGGCTTGCCCCTTGTATTGAAGCCAGAAGTTCTTCTGAGGATATGTCTTTCAGCAGGTAACCGACAGCGCCATAATTCATTGCGTCCTTGACGTATTCATCATATCCAAATGTCGTCAGCATCAGGATTTTAATCTCCGGATACTTTTTGTGAACTGCCCTCGTCAATTCAATACCGTCCATTCCCGGCATGTGAATATCCATTAGTATTATCTCGGGGGTTTCAATTAGCAATGTATCAAGAGCCTCTTTACCGCTGTGAACGATGGAAACGCTCTCTATGGAATCTTTCTCCGAACGGATAACTTTCCCAAGGCTGTCTGCAAAGAGCTTCTGATCGTCAACAATGAGAATTTTTAATTTATTCATGGTTCTTCAACTTCTCCCTTGGAATGCTCATCAGCACTTCATATCCTCTTTTTGTCTGCCTGAACACAATTGAACCACCGGTTTCGTTCACTCTTAATTCCATACTGCTCTGTCCTATGCCTTTCTTGTTACTATTGCCTCCGACCCCATTGTCCTCGATAGACAAGAGCAACTTTTCGTCGTTCATCCAGAATATGATATTGATTTCCGTGGCTTTCCCATGTCGGAAAGCGTTTACCAGCGATTCCTGAATTACATTATATATTATCAGGTTTATATCCGTATGGATAAATGAAGGCAGATTTCCCCAGGATACTTTTACTTCCACTCTCGTCGCCTGCTGGAAAGTCTTTATGAGATTGACTATAGTCTTGGTTTTTATGTCCGGTTCTTTCATCTCTCTCATTCTATAAAGAACAACTCTCGTTTCATCGAGACCCGATTGAGCCTGCTCCCTGGCCCAGGTATAGATCTCTTTCTGTTCATTCAAATCAGACGGTGGATGTTTCAGAGAGGCATCCATCATAGCAAATATATTTGTAAATGATTTGCCTACGATATCATGAAGTTCCTGAATGATTCTCTTTCTTTCTTTAGTCGTCGATTCTTTTTTTATATTCGAAGCATATTCCAGATATTCCTTATTCACTCCTATCAACCTGGTCATCATTCCATCCATTCCGTCGATCAGCTGATTGTTCCTGGAATTTTCATCTAATGATTTTCGTAGAAGAATCATAATAATAGTAACAGCAATTCCGAATAAACCATAAGATACCATACTGATTATTGGAGGGGCGTTCCGGGGAATATAGTAAATACTCATGGGTAATTGCAGAGACACAGAGATTGAAAGGATTATTGTGGACAATACTAAATTAGTCGGAAAATGTGTAAAAAAAATGACATCGACAAGTAGAGAAAAGAGTAACATATATTCCACATCAAGCAGGTTGCCGAAGGGTATGCCGATTATGAAAAAGACAATTGAACGAAGAATGAAAAAGAGAAGAATTGTCTTTCTATTTTTATAAAAGATATAAATTAAAATTGTAAAGGAACAGGATATAAAAATCAGTATATTAAAATCTGTCGTCCATTCACCGGGAAGTTCGTAGGACATCCCCCCATAATGGAATTGTATATATGCGATCGCCTGCAATATGAGAGATATTAAAAAAAATAAAGATCTGGTTATTTTGCGTGACTTCATTTCAAGATCATATTATCCGCTTTAATAGTATTTTTCCAGACAGATTGTCATTCTGACAGAACTATCTGCCTGGAAATTAATTATTTGTTACCCCTTCAGACCATCAAATGATAATCCACCAAGGAGATATTTCTGAAGAAAGAAGAAGACCAGAACCGGGAAAAGTACTGCTACAGCAGCTGCAGCCATTACTGCACCCCAATCCATATTGTATGGCGTTATCATATAATAAATTCCAAGGCTCAATGTGTATTTCAAAGAGGAATTGAGATAAATCAGAGGATCGAGGAAATCATTCCAGCTTCGCACAAATTCCAGTACCATCACCGTAATTATCGGTGCTTTCAATAAGGGAAGGATAATATGCGTAAAGATTGACCAGCGATGGCAACCATCGATTATTGCCGATTCATCGAGTTCATAAGGGATTTGCATGATGAACTGCCTGAATATGAAAATATAAAAGGGAAAACCGAACCACAGGGGAACCACCAAAGGTAAATATGTATTAATCCAGCCTAATTTACTGAATAACATAAATTGCGGTATGACCTTCACATCCCATGGAATAAGTATGCTGGCAATCACAATCATAAATAACAAGCTTCGTCCGGGGAATCTCAATCGGGCAAATCCAAATCCGACAATTGAAGAAGAAATAGTTGCGCCACTCAGTGCGAAAAGTAGGATTTTTCCTGTATTTGCATAATTACGCATCAAATGATAGGTAGAAAATGCAGTTTTGAAATTTTCAATACTGAAACGTTTTGGCCAGATATCCGGTGGATAGGCAAAGATTCCTACAGGGCCATTAATGGCTTTTACAAAAATCCAGTAAACCGGAAGGAGGAAAACCATAGAAGTCAATATCAACATGAAATATAGTATTATCTTGTTAAGAGATTTTTTTATTGTAAAATTATATATCATTTTAATTACCTCTCTCGCTGTGATAATAGACCCATTTATTGGAGCTCTTAAAAAGGATAAGAGACAGAAGGAGAATTATAGCAAACATAAACCACGATAGAGCTGACGCGTATCCCATTTTCAGATACTTGAAGGCGTTGGTATATTCTACGTAGGAATACAATCGGGTCGCATTAACCGGACCACCACTTGTAATCACAATTATCGGAGCCAGCATTTGAAATTGTGAGATCATGACAATAATCAGATTCAGGAAAATTGTCGGAGATATTAAAGGGAGAGTAATGTGGATAAACTGGCTGAATTTACCAGCGCCATCAATATCCGCACTTTCATAGTAATTCCTTGGAACTCCCTCAATAGCTGCCAGAAAAAGGATCATAGGCTGACCGATCGCCCATACCCCCGTAAGAACAATAGAATATAAAGCTATACTTGGGTCATCAATCCAGGGTATCGGTTTGATTCCGATAAATGAAATCAGATAATTTAATACACCAGACTGTGTATTAAACATATAACGCCAGATAATCCCTCCGACTGCTCCGGAAATGACCGCAGGTAAATATACAATCGCCTTGGCCACTTTTGTTCCACGGATGTTCTGAGTTAATAAATAGGCAATCAGTAGAGATAGACCTAACTGAAGCGGAACTTCTAATCCTACAAATATAGCGGTCTTTTTTAATCCGTCTAAGGCATAGGCATCACTGGAAAAAATTTTAAAATAATTTTTCAGACCGATAAAGGTTAAATTCTGTAAATAATCCCAGTTACAGAAACTGACAACAAAGGAAAAGAGCAGGGGACCTGCATAGAATACCAGAAAACCTAATATCCAGGGCAGTATAAATAAATATCCGTCAAGCTTTTCTTGTGTAGAAATAGTTAAACGTTTCATAAAAGACCTTATCTTATAGTATAGTTTTCATCGGGGAAGAGGCTAAGCTCTTCCCCGATGAGGATAAAAATTATCCGGTTATTTAATTTTGTAAAATGGCATCCATTTTTCTGGCAGCTTCATTTAATGCTTCAGTAGCATCTCTATCCAGGAGAAAAATCTCTTCGAGAGCTGTTTTAAACTCTCCATCAGCTTCAAACCATTTTGGACCAGTTGTAAATGCAGGAGCATGATCAGCATGGGCTGCTACTCTATAGAAATCTCCTATATATGGAACATCTGCCAGTCCTGATGACTCAGTAACACTTGGTATTGCACTGATACCATATCGGAGCTCTTCAATTATCTTACCACCTTCAACTCCGCCAACAAATTTGATGTATTCCCAAACAGCATCTTTATTTTTTGCCTTGGCAAACATGGAATAAGTTGCTGAATGGATTACAGGAGACGGCTTCATTCCCGCTTTGGGAACGGGAGGAGCAACTATACCGAAATCAAGGCTTGTATCTTTTGAGAAAACATCTATTGGCCAGGAACCATTGTCCATCATACCGACAATCCCTGTCTGGAACTGATCCTGTCCAAGATTCTGGTAAGCGTCCATAGTACTGGTAGTCATAGACATATCGAATAGTTCTTTGTACCATTCAGCTACCTCGACAACTGCTTGAGAGTTAATGTAACCAGTTGCTGTCTTTCCGTCTTTACTTACAAGTTCTCCACCGTTAGACCAGATGTAACCCTGGATAGCATATGTATGACCGGGAATGGCAACATAACCATATCGGGCATCAGCACCTTCTTTTCCGTTAGTCAGTTTTTTAGTAATTTCAGTAAAATCGTCAAAAGTCCAACCATCCTGAGGATAAGCTACACCGGCTTCGTCAAAAACGTTTTTGTTATAATAGATAGCTCTCGGTGTATAGTCTTTTGGAAGACCATATATTCCACCTTTGTATTCGGCCCATTGCTTAGTTACAGGATGATATTCTCCCATATCCAGTCCGTCACGCTCAATATAAGGAGTTAAATCCTCTACAACTCCTGCTTCTACAAACTGGGGAGTGTTCCATATTACTAAACCGTCAGGAGTATTTCCCGCAGCATTGGAAGTGAGAACTTTATCATCAAATCCCTGAGGTACGCTGATTAGTTCAACTTTTATTAGCGGATTTTCTGCCATAAAAGCATCGGCAAGCTTCTGATCCACTTCGAGGTGGAATCCGGAATTCCAGGTCATGAATGTAATTTCGGTTACACTATCTGCTGTTTCACTTTCCTGCTGCCCACCGGCATAAAGCAATGTCCCTGAAATCATGATGAAACAAATCATCAGATACAACATTTTTTTCATATCTTTCTCCTTGTTATTAAGTACGTTTCAGCCAGTTCTGGCTTAATCTAATGCTAGCAGAGCATGAAGAAACCGCCAGAGACCTTTGTCATAAAAAACGGTACTTAAGTACTGTCCCGATGTACTACATATTGTAACATTGATTATTTCGTTCCTGTTCACACTATTTGGATTTATCATTTGTTTTAAGGTATAATTATTTCAAAGAATTCATGGGTTACATTAAATTTAATAAAATAATCGGGCAGGTATAAATGGAATGTAGAAAAGCGGAACTTGATGATCTGGATGCAGTATTGGAACTCCAGTCAAAATATCATATCAGTGCAATAAAAGATGAAGACAAAAGTGACGGTTTCGTTACAACTTTGTTCACAAAAGAACAATTGCAGCAGTTGATTCTGAAAGAAAATGGATTATTTTTACTTACTGACGGTTTGAAAATAGCTGGATATGCCATGTCAGGATCATGGGTGTACTGGAAAAAATGGCCGATGTTTCAGCACATGATTAATGATCTGAATAAACTCTCCTTTCTAGGGCAGACTCTGAATACGGTTAATTCCTATCAGTACGGTCCAATATGTATCGATAAGTTATATCGGGGAACTGGGGCTCTTGAAATGCTCTTTGATTTTGCCTGTTCTCAAATGGCTCAAAGATTTCCAATTCTTGTAACATTTGTGAATAAAGCGAATCCAAGATCTGTAGCAGCACATGAAAAAAAACTCGGATTAGAGATAATACAGGAATTTAACTACAATGGAAATCAATATCTGGAGCTGGCATTCGATACTTCAAAAGCTGTCAGATAATAAAACTAGTAAGATTTTCTGAATTTAAGGAGTACAAGTTGTTATTCCCCGGTATAAAAAAAATTGCCCGCAAGCTGGATCTCTATTCCAGCGGTTCGATTGCATTCGGATCATACAGGCAATTCCAGATTAAAGTTTTTGACGGAAACAATAAAAAAGTCCTTCTCATGAAAATCGCAGAGTCACCTGGTGAAGATGAGCTCATGCAGTTAAAGAAAAAATTCAGAATCAGAAAAATTATTTTTGATGCAAAATCTACTTTATTAGAGGTCGAATTCCATGAGTTGTTCAAACCTTATAAAGCTGAGAAAATAATCTCTCTAATCAATGAGATTATAGATCTATGTGAAAAGAAGGGGATATCCTCTATTCGAAAATGCGATAACTGTGAGAATTCTGAAGTTGATTATTACAGATATGGTGATCAGCCTATGGTTCTTTGCCCGATTTGTCACAATGTTAAAACATCGGAAGTAGATGCATTTGCAGTCGAATTCAGGGAACAGGAAAATAGGTATCTCAGAGGAATCTCCGGAGCACTAATTTTTTCAATTCCCGGAATCTTCATTCAGGGGCTGTTGTTTATTTTATTAAAGAGTATGGCTGCTCTTTCTTCTGTTGTGTATTGTTTTCTAGCTCTGAAAGGTTATGTTGTCTTTAAAGGTAAGCCGACACCCCTGGCATCAGTATTCATAATAATTATCAGTCTTTTTATGACAGTATTTGGAACCGTAATTACATATTGCGGGTACCTCTATACTCAGATTCATCGTTTTGACATGATAATTCCACTTCTGCAGAATAGTGATGTTTTCGATGAACTTGTATTAAATGTTACATTGCAGGTGATTATTTCATCATTTTATCTGGTTTTTGAATTTTTCTCTCTGAAAAAGAGATGGACATTTATGAAGATTCTCCCCGCTCTTCGGTTTTTTTAAATCTTTAGAAGACATTCTTCAGCTAAATTAGTTAAGTTGCGTTATCTTTCGACATATGAAAAAGTTTATCCTTATTGTTTTCTCGATATTATTACTCACAAATTGCTCATCCGTCGGTCTCTGTGAGCCTTTTGAGGAAACTCCAGTGCTTCCTGTTTATCAGCAGCTTTATGGAACAATTTATTATGTATCAAATAATGGAAATGATGATAATAACGGACAATCTCCCTCTTCAGCCTGGAAAACCATTGATAAGCTAAATTCTTTGCTCTACGAATTCAACCCCGGTGACGTCATCCTTTTTGAAAGAGGAGATCTTTTCAGAGGAAATCTGGAACCTGCTCCGGGAAATTCAGGAAATTGGATTAAATATTCAAGTTACGGCAGTGGAGGTAAACCAATATTGTCCGGTTCAATCCAATTGAATTCATCTGCAGACTGGATCAGTCATAACTCACATATCTGGAGGACTTCTTTTGATTCAGACAGTGATCTCGGCGCGCTTTTTATGAATGGCGATAATTCTGCTATAGGTGAACGGAAATGGGCTATTAGTGATCTTTCAGGAAATGGGGATTTTTATTTTGACCCATCGGGAAATGATAAAAAATTGTACCTCTACTGTAACTCCGGTTCACCTGAACAATGTTACAGTGATATTGAAGCTTCGGTAAAAAGGGAGATCGTAAACCTCGATAGCAGGTCTTATATTCTTTTTGAAGGTCTACATCTGACCGGTGGTGCCGCACATGGTTTTGGGGGATCCGATACTTCCCACATTATCATTAGAAATTGTGATTTCAGTTATATCGGGGGAGGATTTCTCCATATGGATGGCCTACACCCTGTGCGTTATGGCAACGGTATCGAGTTCTGGGGTAATGGAGATCACAATCTCGTTGATGGAAATCGTTTCTGGGAGATATATGATACGGCTGTAACTAATCAGAATCACACCATGACTTCGAGGCAGGAATATATCTATTATATAAACAATATTATTTGGAATTGCGGCCTGGCAAGTTTCGAATTATGGAACAGACCTTCTTCTTCTATTTTGCAGCACATTTATTTTCTAAATAATACCAGTGTAAATCCCGGTTTCGGATGGGGTGGGGCAGAGCATAGACCAGATAAGAATTCATTCCATATTGCCTCATATTACAATGAGGCTGAAGGTAGTGATCTTGTAATAAAGAACAATATTTTCTATAGCTCCGAATTACCTCCCGGATCTGATCATCATCTTTTCTTTTATGATGAAAATGTGAATGGTGGTTACAATAAATATATCATAGATAATAATCTCTGGCAGATGCCGAATCCTTTATGGATGATAGCACCATCTTCAGGTTATTCTGATTTTTCGCAATGGCAGAATACAAATAATCAAAGTTCCAATGGATTCGTAGGAGATCCTCTGTTTGTAGATTTCAATAATAATGACTTCTCATTAAGTTCTTTCTCTCCGGCAATAGACCGCGGAGTAGAGTGTTTAAGGCAAAGCGATTTTAATGGGAATATGACTTTAGGAATACCAGATATGGGTGCTATAGAATTCCAATAAGTTTATTCCAGCTGGTGATCAGGAAACCGGAAACAAGTAAAAAATAGAAGAGTAATGAGATTGAAACTGAAAATATCAGAGCCTTCTTTTTCCCGTATTTTGTTGTAATTTCTTTTTCTTTCTGATGATCTTCCATAGCTGCTGATTGTGTTTCTCCCAGAAGGTTATCAACATCATTAATAAAAGTGGATCTTTTGATTCTTCTTTTTCCATTATAGAGTTCTTCATAAAAATAAAACATTTTTGCAAGAACTCCTCCCAAACGTCCAGGTATATGCAGCCCCGGTGAAACGGAGAAGAGTGACGTGAATACTAAACCGATTAATAAAAATGATTTATTGAGTCCTGTTTCCAAAGCTCCTTTGGTAATGGTTATAATTTTCAAATCAAATAGAACCTGCCCGAATGGAGATAGTATCTGGAATAGAGTTATCCAGAATATGAGATTGAAGAAGTAAAAATACGATAACCTTTTACCGGCGAGTTTGCACAAAATACCCAGCAGAATAACATGTACTATTTTTAAAATGAGAACTTCTTGAAAAAGCAAAGGAATCAGGAGAAGGAGACCAAGGAAAAAACGGTTTTGCGGGTGCAGAATTGTAGCGATGTAATCTTTGGATTTTACTCTTCCAGTTTTTTTCAACTCTGAGTCCTTAATTGGTGAAGGCTCGAATGAAACCCCGTTTCTCAGAGCTTTGTACCATTTTGAATGAGATGAAAACCAGTTGGCAAATACTCCCATTGCTGTACCGCTGATTAATCCCAGTGTAAAAAAGTAGGGAATTATGAAACGGGCATTGATCCCGAACACAATCAATATGGAAAGAGATACCTGGGCAATATTACTGAACATGGCTCCAATGATACTTATGCCAATATATGATAATCCGGGAATCTTTCGGGCAAAATACATTGCGAAGAGGCTTAAAAAGGTTCCGGAAAAACTGAAAAGAATTACATATGAAGCCAGTGTCCCGTGAATCAATCCCTGGCCCAATACTTTTAATAAAGCTAAAAGTAATAGATATGGCAATGGCAATATTCCAAATGATAATAAAATCGGCAAGTTCGCTAATCCCAGCCTGAAGAAAGGAACCGGTCTTGGAAACAGATATTCGAGAGTGGAAAAAAACAGACACAATGCCGCCAGAAAAGCTGTTTGTGTTAATAGGTCTTTTGATATCCGGTGTTTTTCAGAAAGAGGTTTCATCAACTTCCTCCTTCTCCGTTCTTTTGCTTTCTATCTGTATGAAAACTTCATTGGGCAGGCATGCGATCCAGCTGTTGACTTTGGATATCTCACCAGCAGTTATGCATATTTTATTCTTGCATGGGGAATTGCTTACCCATACTTCTTCACTATAAATATGTATATGCGTTAAACCGAGTGGGCCTTCTATGTCCAATTCAATATCTTTATCCAGAGGATAAACCCATTCATTATCGTGAGATGATATTCTTAATAATAGCTGATCAGTGTTTCCATTTAAAAGACCGAAGCTGCTTATTCCATAACTCCAAATGAGTCCGGCAAGGCAGATCGCGAAGACGATAATGTCTCCTAATCTCAATCCAAATATTTTCATCAGACAGTCAGTGTATTATAAAAAAGCTATCCTGTAATCCAGGATAGCTGATTTTTCAAAAAAAAGAGATTTACATCTCTCTAATATCAACGATTTCTTCGGTAAAGGGTTGAACGGCTTTTATCGCCGCTTCTTCTGTCAGGTTCTGTAGTTTCACTATTGCATAACGGTTGGTTGCATTTTCACCCAGTAACGCACCGAATGAGACGATATCACCTCCCGCATCAGCTATTGCCTTGGACAAACTGGCCAGCTCGCCTCTTTTCTCCGGCATAAGTATGGTCATGCGAAGTCCTTTTTCTCTGGCGCCGAACAATTCGATAAACACTCTGAACAAATCTGATTCTGTAATAATTCCAGTGAGGATTCCATTTTCAACAACTGGAAGCCCGCCGATGCTGTTATCTGCCAGAATTCTGGCGGCATCTTCAAGAGTTGTGTCGGGATCTATTGTTTTGACATCTTTGGTCATCACAGTTTGAACTTTCAGTTTGGACATAAGGCTTGTTATTTCATACACGTCGAGAGTTGTCGCTTTTGATGGCGATGCATAGAGAATATCTTTTTCTGTTATGATTCCCAGCAGTTTGTTGTTCTTATCGACAACGGGCATGCGGTGGATCTTTTCCTTTTTCATTTTTTCCCGGGCTTCGGGAACTGGTGTTTCCGGAGAAACTGTTATGGGATTCTTTGTCATTCTTTTTGAAACTTGCATATATGTCTCCTTGCTTGCATTTAGAATTTTAAGTTGTAACGGAGGTAATAGCAATTATTTCCTTTGTACTGAAATAAGCTGTACAACTAAACCAGCTGCAACTATAAGTGCACAGAATAAAAATGTAATCTGTATAGAGGAGTTTTCATAAATCATCCCTCCACCGGCGGAACCGGCAATTACACCAACTGTCAGAAAAGATTCATGTATGGCCATTCTCTTTTCTCTGTTTATACTTCCGGAAACACCATGAAATATACTGTTTGTATACATATGGGAGAATAATAATCCGAAACTCACTATGGCGAGAATCATGACTGATTGTATCTGAACAAATACCAGTATCAGTGCAATTCCCAGTAACATTACCTGGCTCAGGATCAGCTGATTTTTGTTGTGATGCCACCATTTACTGTATCCGGATAATTGAAATCCAAGAACAGAGACTAGTGCTCTGAATAATAGGATTAATCCGATTTTATCTTCCGGCATATGCCATTCATTTTTTGCGAAGAGGGGGAAGACAAAAAGCAATGTTCCGTAAAAGAGATACGATGAGAAATTTCCAATCCAACCGGCAAGGCGGAGAGGAGAACTCTGATCCACAGATTCTTCACTTATCACAACAGTCGAATTTCCCGATCTGAATTCATGGATAAAGAGGGTAACTATGAAAAAGACTGCCACTATCAACGCATATATTCCCGCAGAGATATACAAGGGCAAAGTTATGTTCTGCCTGATAATTAATCCGGCAATGTAGGGACTGACAGCGACTCCTGTACTCCATGACAGATTGAAAATAGCCAGGGAGTTTCCGAGTTTTTTCCCTTCTCTTCCCCGCGATAGCCAGCCCATCAGGGGAGGCCAGTATAAAGACGTGCTCAATCCGAACAGCATATACATTACAATCAATGGCGGTAGCGAGTTTATAAACGGTATAATCAATACTGCGAGACCCATAATCAGAGCCGCAAAAATGATTGCCCGGCCCGGTTTTAACCATTCTCGGAACCTGTTGAGAAATAGACACCCGATTAAGTAGGCAATAGCCCATAATGCAGACATCCAGCCTATTATTGCCGAACCGGCATTGAATTTTGAGTTTACATAAAAAATCAGTGTGAAGTTGATTAACCCGATCCCGAAGTTTGCAAGAAAAGCAGCTGTGTAAAGTATCCATGTCTTTTTAATCATAATAAGACTGTATGGTAATTCAGAAACAACAGTTCTGCAATCCATCATTTAATCTTGACATTAAATTACAAACGAAAGATAATGTAAACCACAACGAAAGATAAAAAAAGTAGAAATGAAATATATAGGAGCTACCAATGAAAACTAAAGCTGTAAGATTATATGGAAAAGAAGATCTCAGACTGGAGGAATTTGAACTTCCTGCAATTAAGGAAGGAGAAATTCTGGCAAAAATTATCTCTGACAGTCTCTGCATGTCTTCTTATAAAGCTCAAAGCCAGGGACCGGATCACAAAAGAGTTCCCGATGATGTAGCCGATAACCCGGTTATCATCGGTCATGAGTTCTGTGGCGAGATTGTAGAAGTAGGCGGGAAGTGGGCTTCGAAATTTAAAAGCGGTGACCTTTTTTCCATACAGCCTGCATTGAATTATAAGGGAAGCCTCGATGCACCGGGTTACTCATTCCAGTATATAGGCGGCGACGCTACTCATATAATTATTCCCGAAGAAGTGATGATTATGGATTGTCTTCTCCCTTATGACGGTGATGCATATTTTATGGGATCTCTGGCAGAACCAATGTCCTGTCTTGTCGGTGCCATGCATGCCAACTATCATATCAAGCAGGGAACATATATCCATGAAATGGGTATTGTCGAGGGTGGGAATATGGCAATTCTCGCCGGTGTAGGTCCTATGGGACTTGGACTGATTGATTATGCTATTCACTGCGATAGAAAACCGGGTCTCTTGGTGGTTACAGATATAGATAGTGCCAGACTGGAAAGAGCTGCGTCCATTTATACTGTGGAAGAAGCAAAAAAGAATGGTGTTGAACTCGTATATCTCAATACCTCCGATGTGGAAAATCCTGTAGAAAAGCTGAAGGAACTGAGTAGTGGAAATCTCTTTGATGATGTCTTTGTTATGGCTCCTGTTAAACCTGTTGTCGAACAGGGAGATGCAATTCTCGGAAAGGATGGTTGCCTGAACTTTTTTGCAGGACCTTCAAATACAGAGTTCTCTGCATCTATGAACTTCTATGATGTTCACTATGCTGCTCATCACATTGTGGGAACCAGTGGTGGTAATACCGATGATATGAGGGAATCTCTGCAGATGATGGCTGAAGGGAAAATAAATCCTGCAGCAATGATTACACACATCGGTGGACTTGATGCTGTTCCTGAAACAACGAAGAATCTCCCCAAAATTGCCGGTGGAAAGAAGCTTATTTATACGAATATTAAAATGGATTTGATTGCAATTAACGATTTTAAAGCAAAAGGTGAAACCAATCCCTTATATAAACATCTTGCTGATATTACAGATAAACACAATGGTTTATGGTCAGCTGAAGCTGAAACTTATCTGCTGAAAAATGCGGAAATGATTTAAGCTTATATCGAGAACAGGTTTGTTATTCAATATAAACCTGTTCCCTCTCTATTTCTCTTGTAATATCACTCATTAGTTAAAAGACTTAATAGCTATTCGAACCTGTTAGCCTCGGTTCTTGTGATTGATTTACACACAAATTGTGTGGATTTGTAAATCGACAAATCTTCCCTTCGAAACTAAAATTATTTTATGAGCAGAACATCAGGCAATTATCTGGTACTTGATTTCGGTGCCGAAAGTGGAAGAGCCATCATTGTCTCTTTAAAGGATGGAAAAATTTCTCTGAAGGAGATACATCGCTTTCCCAATAAACCTTCACTTATGAATGGAACTCTTTATTGGGATCTGCCCTTTTTATTCAGAGAAATCGTTACATCATTAAAAAAAGCTTTCATCATGAAATTCGAGCTGGATAGTGTCGCTGTTGATACGTGGGGTGTGGATTTTGGTCTAATTGATAAAAATGACGAACTTTTAACCAATCCCGTACATTACAGGGACAAAAGAACTTCAGACATCAAAGAATCTATAATCATGACAGATGAAGAGCTCTTCGATAAAACCGGTGCTTTGCCTTGGAATATTGCCTCGCTTTTTCAATTGTATTCGCTTGTAAAAAAGAAATCCTTTCAGATAAAAGAGAGCGGTACTTTTCTGAATATGCCCGATTTATTCAATTTTCTACTCTGTGGAGTGAAAGCATCAGAAGTCACCATTGCCAGCAGTTCAATCATCATGGGAAAAAACTCCCAATGGAATGATGATATTATTCACAAATACAATTTACCGGATATTTTTCCTGAGATTGTACAACCGGGAAAGATTCTTTCAACTTTAAGAAAAGAAATTGCCGACAAAACAGGATATAAAAACTTAAAAGTCCTTACCACCTGCTCCCATGATACTGCTTCAGTTGCGGCAGTGGTCCCCGATCGAAAAAGTTCTTCGGCTTTTTTGAGCAGTGGAACCTGGAGTATCCTGGGGAAAATCTTTGATGAACCCCAGACAGATCTGAATATTCTGAAAGAGGGCTTTACCAATGAAGCATCCCTTGATTCATGGTACCTCTGTAAAAATATTACTGGTCTCTATCCCTTTCAGGAGCTGAAGAGATTCTGGGATCTTTCCGATGATCCATGGGATTATGGACGGATGTGCAATGAAGCCTCTGCGGCGGATTCCATGGGACTTGTCGATCTCGAACACAGAGACTTTCAAAGTCCCGGAGATATTATTCCCAAAATAGAGAAACATCTGCAGATCCACGACTATCCGGCGATAAACAGCAGGGGAGAAGCTGCCAGAATTATTCTCGATAGCCTGGCTCTTGAATATGCCCTGAATCTGAAGAAATTGGAAAAACTGACTGATTCTCATATTGAGACTCTCTACATTCTCGGCGGAGGAATAAAGAATACTTTTCTCTGTCAGAAAACTGCTGATATGTGCGGGGTTAAAGTCATTGCCGGTATAGATCAGGGGACCGCTATGGGAAATGGTCTGGTTCAGGCATATGGGCTCGGACATGTAGAATCAACAGAGGAAATTAGAAAAATAGCTTCAGAAAGTTTTGAAATGAAATCATATATACCTGAAAAACACACACAATTTGAGAAACAAGTAATGAAATATAAAGAAATTAAACATAGGAGCAGTGAAGAATAATGGCAAATTTAAAAGAGTTGAAAACCAGCGCACCTGAAAATAGACTAAGAGGAAATATGCCCAAGGTCGGAATCAGACCGACAATTGACGGGCGTAGGGAAGGGGTTCGTGAATCCCTTGAAGAACAGACTATGAATATGGCTAAAAGTGCTGCAAAACTAATTAGTGAGAATTTAAGACATCCCAATGGTTTACCTGTTGAATGTGTAATCGCCGATACAACTATTGGCGGTGTAGCCGAAGCGGCAGATTGTGCGGATAAATTTATTAGAGAAAATGTAGGAGTCTCCCTTACAGTCACTCCCTGCTGGTGTTATGGATCTGAAACTATGGACATGGACCCTATGACCCCCAAAGCAGTCTGGGGTTTTAATGGTACCGAAAGACCGGGTGCTGTATATCTTGCTGCCGTTCTTGCGGGACACACTCAAAAAGGTCTCCCGGCATTTGGTATTTACGGTCGTGATGTTCAGGATTCAGATGACACAAGTATTACTGAAGATGTAAAAGAAAAACTGTTAAATTTCACTAAAGCCGGATTGGCTGTTGCCTATATGAAGGGCAAATCATATCTATCCTTAGGTAGTGTATCCATGGGAATTGCCGGTTCGATTGTTGACCAGAACTTCTTCCAGAAATATCTGGGAATGCGCACAGAATGTGTGGACATGGTTGAGTTCATGAGACGAATGGATGAAGAGATCTACGATAAAGATGAGTTCGAAAAAGCCCTTGTCTGGATAAAAAATAATTGCATAGAAGGTGCCGATAATAATCCTGTTGAATTGCAGAGATCGAAAGAGCAGAAAGAGGAAGACTGGAAGACATCTGTTAAAATGACTTTAATTGCCAGGGATCTTATGATCGGGAATCCAAGATTGGCCGAGTTGGGATTTGGTGAGGAAGCACAGGGGCACAATGCTATAGCTGCGGGATTCCAGGGACAGCGACATTGGACAGATTACAAAGCCAATGGAGACTTTATGGAAACCATGTTGAACTCTTCTTTTGACTGGAATGGCATACGGGAAGCTTTTGTAATGGCAACAGAAAATGATTCATTAAATGCAGCACCAATGTTATTTGGGCATTTACTGACTGATACAGCTCAGATTTTCAGTGATGTGCGAACATACTGGAGCCCCGATGCTATAAAAAGAGTTACCGGCTGGGAACCTGAAGGTCTTGCAGAGAACGGATTAATTCATTTAATCAATTCGGGATCTACATGTCTCGACGGCACAGGAGAAATGCTCGAAGATGGTGAATCAAAAATGAAACCATATTGGGATATCACAAAAGATGATGTCGCAAAAAGTCTTGACGCAACACAGTTCAGAGCCGCTTCTACAGAGTATTTTCGAGGTGGTGGTTATTCAACAGACTTCCTGACAAGAGGTGGTATGCCGATTACTATGACTCGTATGAATCTTGTTGATGGCCTAGGCCCGATAATTCAGATAGCTGAAGGTTTCACCGCGGAAATTCCCGGTAAGGTTCACGATCAGCTCGATGATAGAACCGATCCG
>Ga0070728_10000365_pt1 | contig 95102 bp, 73 predicted proteins | sample tdDd471_FD_66723 | JGI IMG/M metagenome (GOLD analysis project Ga0070728, IMG submission 66723) | Marine sediment microbial communities from the Atlantic coast under amendment with organic carbon and nitrate - tdDd47.1 | ecosystem: Environmental > Aquatic > Marine > Coastal > Sediment | place... | reverse complement strand
CGTTTTCTTCGATCATGATGGAGCCAAAATCATCGGCGCCACCATGCAGGCACAATTGGGCCACATCTTTCCCTACTGTTAACCACGATGCCTGGATGTGTGCAATGTTAGGCAGCATGATCCTGCTGATAGCAACCAGGCGGATATAATCATCAGCAGTGGTTTCGTTTGTTATCCCGAAGCGTTTTTGCAATGTTGTATTTTCATCCTGGAAGGGCCAGGGGGTAAATGAAATAAAACCAGGGAGTTGTTCCTGCTTTTCAGCCTGTACTTCCCTGAGTTTTACCAGGTGCTCAATTTGTTCCTCTGGGGTTTCCACATGGCCAAACATCATCGTAGATGAGGTGATCATGCCCAATTTATGTGCCTCTCGGGCTACATCCAGCCATTCATCGGCAGAGCACTTGCATTTTGAAATCTTCCCTCGTACCCGGTCACTCAGAATTTCAGCACCTGCTCCGGGCAAGCTATCCAGGCCTGATTCAATCAATGCCTTTAAAATAAATGAATATGACTTTCCTTCAAGTTTAGCAATATGCACAATTTCAGGTGGACCTAATGCATGGAGTTTTAAATTGGGATAAAGTTTTTTTAAATCTGAAAACAGATTGGTGTAAAAATCCAAACCAAGTTTAGGATGTAAGCCTCCCTGCAAAAGTAGCTGCTCACCTCCCCGGGCGATGGTTTCATCAATTTTTTGCTTGTATTCGTCAATGGTGGTTATAAAAGCATCGGCGGATTTTTCTGATCTGAAGAAGTTGCAAAACTGGCATCCTGAATTACATACATTGGTGATGTTTATATTTCGATCGATAATCCAACCTACTTTGTTTCCGGGGTGTAATTTCTGTCTGATTTTATTCGCGATTGCCATCAATTCTGAAGTGGGCGCATTCTGATATAAATACAGTCCCTCTTCAAGAGATAAGAAATCCAGTTGCAGGGCTTTATTATATAGTTTTTGTGTGTTCACAAGGTTTTTGTCTTATTGAGAAATTATCACCCAGATTGATTAATTTTGGCCTCAAAAATAAGACTTATTATGTTGATACAAATTGAAAAGACCAGCCGGTCAACTAAAGATGCAAATATTGCAATACTCGCTACACAACCGGAAGACCTTAAAACTGAACTGTTAACTGAGGAAGAAATCATCTATATCAAACAACAGAAGGTCAAGAATAAAATTGATGCTTTTGCTTTCAACAGGCTCAACCGTTGGATATTTGTCCGTTTTATTAATGTGGAAAAAACAGGCCACTACCGCCTTGAGGAGTGTCGAAAAGCTGGTGATACCCTGCAAAAAAAATTGAATAGCCTTAAAATTGAATCGATCATGATTTGTGCATCAGCCGCATCTCCGTCGGAAGTTTTGTGCTTTGCTGAAGGCCTCATGCTGGGGAATTATCAATTCATTAAATATTTTAAAAACACTGCCGAGAAAGCAAATTCTCTGAACAAAATCCATATAGCAGATGATAGGATTACACGCCACGACATCAATAAATTAAATATCCTGTGTGATGCTGTTTGTCGATGCCGCGATATGGTGAATGAACCAGTGATGCAATTTAATGCCCTTAACCTAGCCGACAATTTTGTTGAAATGGGAAAAGAAGCCGGAATTAAGGTCGAGGTATTTACAAAAAAGAAGATTGAAAGTCTGAAAATGGGAGGTTTGCTGGCTGTAAATTTGGGGAGTATCGATCATCCAACTTTTACAGTGATGGAGTGGAAGCCAAAAAAGACCATAAATAAAAAGCCATTGATTTTAGTTGGCAAAGGTGTGGTATATGATACCGGAGGATTAAATATTAAAACCGGTACATACATGGAAAACATGAAATCCGACATGGGCGGTGCTGCCTTAATGGGTTCGGTGATTTATGCGGTGGCTAAAGCCAAATTGCCTGTGTACGTGATTGCCCTTATACCAGCAACCGACAACCGGTTAAATGGAAATGCCTATGCTTCGGGTGATGTGATAAAGATGCACAATGGCCTTACGGTGGAAGTGATCAATACTGATGCTGAAGGAAGAATGATACTTGCCGATGCTTTGAGTTACGCCCAGAAGTACAAACCCGAACTGGTTTTAGATGCTGCCACACTCACAGGTGCCGCTGCACGGGCCATCGGTAAGTATGGTTTGGTGGCCATGCAAGCAAAGGCTGAACTTGCTATGCAACAATTGAAAGAAAGCGGTGATAAAACCTACGAACGGGTAGCCGAATTTCCCTTTTGGGATGAATATGCTGAGCTGATGAAATCGGAAATTGCTGACTTGAAAAATACCGGTCCGGCTGAAGCAGGTATGATCACTGCCGGAAAATTCCTCGAAAAATTCACCGATTACCCATTTATCCACCTTGATATTGCTGGTGTTGCTTTTGCCGAAAAACGTGATAGTTATCGTAATGTTGGAGGAACAGGTTTTGGTGTAAGGCTCTTGTTTGATTTTATTGAGGAGTACGGAAAAAAATAGCTTTATTAAAATTAAATGGTGCAATTCGCCAGAATTTACGAATGTCTTTTTTCGTGCATTCGTTGCTCTATTTATGGCAACAGTTTCGGAAGTTACTGGCTACAGTGGATTCCAAACCTTTCATACCTTGATTCCTACCAACCATAAATCAAACATCCTTCTGTTTTAGATTTATTTTTATATTTGACCTGCGATATTATACCAAATTAACATCAAAATGGTCCCGTACTTACGGGTGAAATTTTGGTGTATAAATGGTTAATACCGATGTATATTTAAAGAGGCATTAAAAGCGCAGTAAATTAATGGCGCATTTTAAATAACAATCGGTAATAGTTCGCAAACTTTGACTTCCAAACTGCAAAAATTTATCAAATGAAAAAACTCATGCTATTGGTCATTGCATTTTTAGCTTTGACATTCTCACCGACTCATGCCCAGGAAATTCAAAAACAAGATGCCCAGATGGTTGCACAGTCATTTCTGGAGTCACGAAATCAGGACATCAATATTTTATCAATCGAAAGTTTTTCGAACGATGAAAGACAATTGGCCTGGATCGCGAGTCTAGATCCGACAGGTTTTATCCTGGTTTCTCCAACATACCAGATCAGGCCAATTCTTGCTTATTCTTTCGAAAGCCCGTGGTTAACAGGAGGGGAGGAAGAACAGATTTTTCTCACATTGATGAAGGCTGATTTACAAAGCAAACTCAATAACCCGGATCAGTCGGCCACTTACCAGCAAAAATGCAATACAGAATGGGAAATGTACCTGACAACAACAATATCAGATTTAGGTTTTGAACAATGGCCTCCCGAAGGTACAACACCTACAGGTGGCTGGCTCTTTACCAACTGGACCCAGGGCTCGCCATACAATAAAATGTGCCCAATGGACCCTAATTCCCATCAACGTTGCCTGGCTGGATGCCCTGCTACAGCCATGTCGATGATTCTAAATTGTATCATCACTGTTAACAACACCCGTTTCGATGACGGAGATGATTACTACCACAACTTTGGCTCAGGCAACCAGTACTGGATAGATGATGACTGGGAAGGCCTCGGTTTTCCCTGCTTTGATACACTTAATGCTTACCTCGATATCCTTGAAGAAAATTACCTGGGCAACAAGCCCATATCCGATGATGAAATTGCTGCCCTGACTTTTGCATGTGGAACAGCTTTGAAACAAGTTTATAGTTCATCTATCTCCGGTACTTTTGGCATCGAACAGGCACGAGATGCATTCCAGCGTTTTGGTTTTATTGATTCAAGGTTGGTTTATTCTTCAGATACCATGTTGAATTATGATCTTGTGCAAAATATCCAGGAAGGGAATACAGCCCAACTTGGATTGATCGATCCTCCGCATACTGTTGGTCACAATGTGGTTGTTGATGGATACAATACGGATGGTTTTTTTCATTTTAATTTCGGATGGGGTGGCAATTCCAATGGCTGGTACACGATGCCTCCAACTACGGCACCTTATAACCTTACTGTCATAGAAGGGATTGTACTGGATATATTTGGTGCTAATCCACATGTATCGGTTTCTGAAACAACCCAACCAGAAAAAAGGGTCGATATCCGTTTTCAGCAAAACAATATGTTGACCGTGATTAATCAGTCAGATGAACCAATGAATCCATTAATAGAAGTCTTTGATATCCAGGGTAGGTTGTTAAATCGCAGTTCAGTTTTATTTAGTAAAAAGGGTGAAGAAATCATTATTGAATTAAACTCACTTTACCGGGGAATTATCATTGTGCGTGTAACTTATGATTCGATATCAGCCGATTCTTTTAAATTTCTCAAGGAACATTAAAAGGAATCAATCCTCTCTACTCTAAACATTTTCCGTTTTTACTCGTTCTAAAGAGGATGAAAGTCCTCGCACTTTATAATAAAATATTCATGTTTGTAGTAGTAGTGCTGTTAACAACAACAGGCACGGCAATTGCACAAACACCTCACCCTATCCTGCGGTATTTCACAGGATCAGTACTTGATGACCAGGTGCGGTTGAGCTGGGCAATATTTGGGGGCAGTTCCTGCGAAGGAATTATCATTCAGCGCTCCATCGATGGTGTGGTTTTCGAAACAATCGGTGATATTGCCGGAATTTGTGGTTCACCCGACGCTGATGTGCCCTATACTTTTACTGATGAGAGCCCGCTACAAAACCAGATAAATTACTACAGGCTAGAGTTGGGCAGCCAGGGTTATTCTACACCAGTCTCTGTAAATTTTGTCCTGCTTAATGATCAGGGCTATAACCTGAGGCTAAATTCGGGACAGAAGTCTGTGAGTATCGTATTTCCCAACACCGGCAGAGATATAGCAGATGTTGAGCTATTTGATATTATGGGGCGACGGATCCATTACAACCAAACCTCAGAATCGTACACCACTATCCCGCTCACCTCGTTACCGGCGGGAATTTATATTTTTCGAATATCTTCTAATGAAAAGCTTATTTCAGGAAAATTCTATTCACCCGGGTAGTCAGAATGTGCTTGAAAGTGATCACCAAAATCCAGTGCTATAAACCAGGCTCTGGAACCAGGAAATATGTTTACTACCTAAGGTGCTTTACGTGTGTTGATTTCGTTTATCTTTGCAAAAAATAAATGCAGAATGAATAGTGCTCTAAACCGCCTAAAGGACGATACACACGTAAGGATCGGATTCACACATGGTGACATCAATGGAATTGGATATGAAATTATCATCAAATCGCTGATCGACAACCAGATCGTCGACCTGATTACTCCCATTGTTTTTGGAATTTCAAAAGTAGCTTCCTACCATAGGAAGACATTGAATCTACAGGATTTTAATTTTAACCTGGTTAAGAGGGTGGATACTGCTAATCCAAAGCGTCCGAATATTGTCAATATTTTTGACAGAGAAGTTAAAATCGACCTTGGCACACTTACTGATATTGCCGGAGAAATGGCCCACCTTTCGCTAAAAGCTGCGCTTGATTCATTAGATCATGGCGAGATTGATGCGATTGTAACAGCTCCCATCAATAAGAAAAATATCCAATCTAAAGATTTCAGCTTTCCGGGGCACACCGAATTTTTTGCAGACCGGTATGAGGTACACGATTACCTGATGCTGATGGTAAGCAATGAATTAAGAATTGGCGTGATCACGGGACATATTCCCTTAAGAGATGTTTCAGCAGCCTTGAATGATGATCTGGTTATGCGGAAAATAAAAATTATGCACGATTCGCTCAAAAGGGATTTTGCAATTCAAAAACCAAAGATTGCTGTACTGGGATTGAATCCGCATGCCGGTGACAATGGCTTGCTGGGTACTGAAGAACAGGAAATCCTGATTCCGGTAATCAATAAGGCTCAGGATGAAAATATGTTGGTGTACGGCCCTTATCCAGCCGATGGATTTTTTGGCACAACTAACTACAAACAATTCGATGGTATTCTGGCCATTTATCACGACCAGGGAATGGTACCATTTAAAACCCTGGCTTTCGAAAGTGGTGTAAACTACACTGCCGGCCTGCCTATAATTCGTACATCACCTGCGCACGGCACTGCATTCGACATTGCCGGACAGGATAAAGCAGACGCCAGTTCGATGCGTGCTGCAGTTTATCTTGCTTGTGATATTTTTAGAAATCGTACTGATTTTGATGAAATGAATGCCAACCCGCTTCAAAGTGCCAAAGCAGAAAAGAATGATTTTAACAATGGCAACCATGTTGTATAATCGATATCGGGCAGAAATTCAGATACGATAGACACCAATTAACATCCAATTATGTTCATCCACAGGTTCAGGGTTTCCGAAATTCAAACCATTGTTAAAGGTGAGCTGATTTCGGGCCTGAAAGATGATGCAGTCATCAATGATATCCTGATTGATAGCCGTCGTCTTTTTAAAGTGGAAAACACACTGTTTTTTGCCCTCTCCAGCAAACGTAACGATGGACACCAGTATATTCCCGATCTGTATCAGAGAGGAATAAGGAATTTTGTTATTTCAGATCCTGAAATGGAATTCACGAAGTATCCTGATGCCAACTTTATTATGGTAGGCAAAACATTGGAGGCCCTGCAATTGCTTACTGCTGCCTACCGGAAAAAATTTGATATCCCAGTCATTGGAATTACAGGAAGCAATGGAAAGACCATTGTAAAAGAATGGCTGTACCAGTTGTTGTCAAAGGATCGCCGGGTGATTCGTAGCCCGAAAAGCTATAATTCACAGATAGGTGTTCCGCTATCGATATGGCAAATGGAAAAAGATTATCAGCTGGCCATTTTTGAAGCAGGCATTTCCGAACCGGAGGAAATGAACCAACTCCGAGAAATTATCAGCCCAACCATTGGTATTTTTACGAATATCGGAGAAGCACACAATGAAAATTTTATCAATAAGATTCAGAAAATTGGTGAAAAATTAAAGCTGTTCACCAAAGTTGAAACTTTGATTTATTGTACTGATTATGCCGAAATTCAGGAGGTGATAATCAAGTCACAAATTCTGGATGGGATTGAATCCTTTACCTGGAGCAGGAAGCAAAAAGCCGATTTACAAATTACACTAACCGAAAAAAGCGGAAAGGAAAGTACCCGCATTGAGGCAAAATATAAGGAAAGGCTATTGGTGGTTTCCATTCCATTTGTTGATGAGGCATCCATTGAAAATGCCATACATTGCTGGGCCGCGATGTTGTATCTTGGATACGATCAACAAGCAATTGCAGATGGAATGTTGTTGTTAAGTCCCATAGCTATGCGCCTCGAGTTGAAGGAAGGGATTAACAATTGTACTGTGATCAACGACAGTTACAATTCAGATATAAATTCGCTGGCCATTGCCCTTGATTTTCTTAATCAGCAAACACAACAAAAAGATAAAACCCTTATCCTTTCTGATATTCTTCAAAGTGGCAAAAGTGACGTTTATCTTTATGGTAAAATATCCGAATTGCTCGAGCAAAAAGATGTAACAAAACTGATCGGTATAGGACCGGCCATTTCGAAGCAAGCAGAACAATTTAACATCGAAAAAGAATTTTATAAATCTACAGGGGAGTTCCTCCGGACATTTTCTTTTACCCGTTTTCAAAATGAAGGTATCCTGCTGAAGGGTGCACGAGTTTTTGAGTTTGAGCAAATCAGCCAGGCCCTCCAGCAAAAAACGCATGAAACCGTATTTGAGATCAACCTGAATGCCCTGGTTCATAATCTGAATTACTACCGTTCGAAAGTGGACTCCTCAACCAAAACAATGGCAATGGTAAAGGCCAGTTCTTATGGTAACGGGAGTTTCGAAATTGCAAATGCGCTTCAGTTTCATAAAGTGGATTACCTTGCCGTAGCTTATGCCGACGAAGGTATTGAACTAAGGAAAGCCGGCATTAGCCTGCCCATTATGGTTATGAATCCGGATGAAGAAAGTTTGGATGGGATAATTTCGCATAACCTCGAACCCGAAATATACAACTTCAGGGTGCTTGAATTACTCGAAAAAGCCATTCAACGAAATATCATTCCACGCAACAAACCGGTAAAGCTGCACCTGAAGATCGATACAGGGATGCATCGTTTGGGTTTTGAGGAAAAGGATTCAGTTGAGCTGATAAAGAGAATTAAAAGCAACAGCAGATTGTATGTGCAGAGTGTATTCACCCACCTGGCTGCCAGCGACGATGCCACTCAAAAGGAATTCAGTGAGGAGCAAATTATTCATTTTGCAAGGGTGAGCGATGCGATGATTGCAGATTTGGGATATGATGTTTTGAGGCATGTTCTGAATACGGCAGGCATTTCAGCATTTCCCGACGCACAATTTGATATGGTAAGGTTGGGTATCGGTCTCTATGGTATTTCTCCTGATGCTTCAGAACAAGCTCACCTGGAAAATGTAAGTACTATGAAATCGACCATTTCACAGATAAAAATCATTGGTAAAGGCAAAACCATTGGTTATGGCAGAGCGGGCAAAGCCGATCATGAAATGAAACTGGCAACAATCCCAATTGGTTACGCCGATGGCTTGAGCAGGCGCCTGGGTAATGGTCATGGGCACCTTTTAATTGCAGGAAAGTTGGTCCCTGTTGTGGGCAATGTCTGCATGGACATGTGCATGACTGATGTAACAGGCCTGGAGATCAGGGAGGGTGATGAGGTAACCGTTTTTGGCAAGGATAGAAGTATCAATGACTTGGCTGTTGAGATGGAGACCATACCTTATGAAGTATTGACGGGTATTTCGAAACGTGTAAAACGTGTTTATTTTCAGGAGTAATGGAATTATTACATTTGCATTAAAAGGTAAGTACCGTAAGTGAGCTAATAAAGTACTAGATTAATAAAAATGAAGAAACAGCTTTTAAGTATCATTATCCCTGCCTATAACGAGGAAAGATTCATTTCAATAATCCTTCAAAAGGTACTTGATGTAAAGCTGAACCATGGTTTTGAGAAAGAAATTCTGGTTGTTGATGATGCTTCTTCTGACCAGACCCGGGAGATTGTGAATGAGTTCATCCAATCACATCAATCAGAAAAAATAACTTTAATCAGCCAGGATCAAAATAGGGGTAAGGGTGCTGCAATCCACCGGGGCATCAATGAAGCAAACGGTGATTACCTGATAATCCAGGATGCTGATCTGGAATACGACCCGCGTGAATACAACCTGTTACTCCAACCTGCAGCCGAAGGAATGGCTGATGTAGTTTATGGTTCCCGCTTTATGGGACATCAGCCGCACCGTATTCTGTTTTTCTGGCATTCCATCGGAAATAAGTTTCTTACTTTCTTATCCAATATCTTCACCAACCTCAACCTTACCGATATGGAAACCTGCTACAAGCTATTCCGGTCGGACATCATTAAAAGTATCTCACTCAAAGAGAACCGTTTTGGTTTCGAACCGGAAGTAACTGCAAAAATCTCCCGCATTCCCGGAATCCGGATCTATGAAGTAGGTATATCCTACTACGGCCGTACATATGAAGAAGGAAAAAAGATTAACTGGAAGGATGGGATGAGGGCCATTTATTGTATTTTGAAGTATAACATTTTTTCCGGGTAAAATATTCTGAAGCCCACAATGACTAATTCCCATCAGTAAGCCTACTAGCCAGGCCAATATTACTCCTTAAATATTTTTTACCTCTTTCGATGACTTTGGTTATTTTTGCCGGCTCAATCGAATCGGACTATGGTTTTTAGCAGTGTTGTCTTTCTATTGTACTTTCTCCCTGCATTTTTGCTGGTTTATTACATCGCTCCGGCGAAGCTCAAAAACTATGTCATCCTGCTATTCAGTATCTTCTTTTATGCCTGGGGTGCACCCTTGTTTGTTTTTGCCGTGGTTGGATCAACAACACTTAATTTCTATGTAGTGAGATGGATGTCGCTGGAGGGTGACAGAAGTGTTAAGCGGCGTCTAATGGCACTTTCAGTGTTTCTAAACCTGGGTTTGCTGGGGTATTTCAAATACGCCAACTTTTTTATCGAGAATGTAAACGACCTGATCCTTCAATTCAATATCGGCAGTTCCATCGAGTGGACCAGGGTAGTATTACCCATCGGTATTTCGTTTTTTACTTTTCAGTCGTTGACTTACTCGGTGGATGTGTACCGAAAGGTGCACAAACCACTTGAAAAACTCAGCGATTATATCTTGTACATCATGATGTTCCCGCAAATGATTGCGGGTCCTATCGTGCGTTTCAACTGGATTGCCGATCAGATAACCCATCGCAAAGAGACCAACGATGACCGTTTGATGGGTTTTTACCGCTTCATTATCGGGCTGGCAAAAAAGGTTTTGATAGCAAATGTTATGGGTGCTGAGGCCGACCGGATTATGGCCCTTGACATTGCAGGCATAGACTCAACTACAGCCTGGTTGGGTATTCTGGCCTACACCTTCCAGATTTATTTCGACTTTTCGGGCTATTCCGATATGGCCATCGGTATCGGCAGAATGATAGGATTTAAATTTCCCGAGAACTTCAATAACCCCTATATTTCAGGCAGTATTACCGAATTCTGGCGGCGCTGGCATATGACCCTAGGTGGCTGGATGCGCGATTACCTGTACATCCCGCTGGGTGGCAGCCGCGTAAAAACCCAGAGGCGACTGTATTTTAACCTGTGGTTTGTGTTCCTGGTTTCGGGCTTGTGGCATGGCGCTTCATGGAATTTTGTGATCTGGGGTGGTTATCATGGCCTTTTCCTTATCCTCGACAGGTTATTCCTGATGAAAGTACTAAAGAAAATCGGCAAATGGCCGGCAACAATATTTACTTTTTTTGTAGCCGTAATGGGATGGGTGGTATTCAGAATAGAAGATTTTGATACGGCGATGCTGTATTATCAGAGGCTTTTTGCTTTTGATTTTAAAGCATGGATACTCCCCGGGAACATTAATTTCTTTTTCATACTGATTCTTGGGTTCCTCTTTTCATTTATTACGATGTCGAAGTGGGGATTGAAACTTCAGGATTTGGTTTTTTATAGAAATTATAAGATAAGGGGTAAGATAATTATGTTGGTGATCTGTGGAATACTTTTGACTTTGTCCATTGCATCAATCACCACATCAGGATTTAATCCGTTTATTTATTTCAGATTCTAGAAAAGGGGATGGGATGCCATCTCTGGAATAGCCCAAACCAGGAAGGTTTGAAAAAAAAAGGAATAATAATTATAGAAGATTGAACTAAAAGTTTTAAAGGAAATTGAATTAGCGAATGTCAGGCACCAGAGAAAATAAAAACACTTTTATTCTTTTCATCATTATGATGCTTGGATTGTTCTTGCCGGTGATACAGCAAAACTCGATGATTGTTGAGGTAAAACCTTTACTTGGCGCTGTAGAGTACGAAGAAAAACCAACCTTAACAATCAGCTCATGGGTGGATGAAAGTTTCCAGGCTTCAACGGAGAAGTACCTGAACCAGGAGTTTGGTTTCAGGAACTGGTTTGTAAGGTTGCATAATCAAATAGCCTACTCCCTTTTCGATGAAACAAATGCCCACAGTGTGGTAATTGGTAAGGAAGGTTACCTGTATGAGGAAAATTACATTAAGGCCTATTATGGCCGCGATTATATGGGTGATTCCCTTATCAATGATAAAGTACAAAGGATTAAATTTCTGCAGGACACCCTGGCTTCACTGGGTAAAAATTTATTGGTAGTGATTACTCCCGGAAAGGCAACTTTTTATCCGGAGTACATACCCGACCATTTGAAAAGTGAAAAAGCAAAAACCAATTACGAAGCCTTTATCAATATTTCAAAAAAGAAGCAGCTCCAACTTATCGATTTTAATGCCTGGTTTGTTGAACAAAAAAATAAATCAGCGTATTGCCTCTATCCTAAAACCGGCATCCATTGGAGTCGTTATGCAATGGACCTTGTCATTGATTCTCTATTATCCAACATAGAACACGAAAGAAATATCGACCTTCCTGATTTAGAAATCCAACAAGCTATTCTATCAGATATGCTCATCGATCCAGATCGGGATATAGAAGACGGGATGAACTTGCTGTTTGATATTCCAAATGAGCCCATGGCCTACGCGGAAGTCAGCTACAACGAATCCGGGAAAGTAAAACCCTCTGCCATTGTAATTTCAGATTCATTTTTCTGGGGCCTATATGGTAAGGGTCTAATGATGCATGCCTTCGATAAAGGGGAGTTCTGGTTTTATAATCGTGAGATTTACACACCTGACAGGGAGGGTGCAGGAATGGTTACGGAAGTAGATTTATTTAAAGAGATCATGGAAACTGATGTTATTATCCTGATGACAACCGATGCCAACCTGCCCAAATTTCCGTGGGGTTTTGATGAATCGGCTGTATATGCCTTAAATAACCTTGACGAATATATGGCTGATCTGCAAAAACGTGAAGAAAAAATCAATGGTTATATCGGAGCCATCAAGTCGTCACCCGAATGGCTCGAAAGTACCAGGATACAATCTCTTGATAAAAACATAAGCCTGGATAGTATGATCCTGCTGAATGCAATTTACATGGTAGAAACCGAGGGGAAATAGAGTGTTTAGCGTTTGGAGTTTAGCGTTTGGAATTTAGGTTTGTCAAAATTTATTACCCGTACAACTTTGACTTCGCGATTTTATTCTTATGGAAAAAATGTTTCACTGAAGTAGCTAACACACCCATACCATATGTTGCGCTGCGGCTGAAATTGATGGACGACGCTTCCTCGAAGTATTTGGTTGGACAAGTAACCTCACCAATTTGAAAACCAGCCATAAAGATTTGGGAGAGCATTTGATTGTCGAAAACGAAATCGTCAGAATTAACCGAATAATTAATGCCTTCGAGAACTTCACGCGAAAATGCCCGGTAACCGGTATGGTATTCCGACAACTTTTGACCAATGAGAATATTTTGTGATAGGGTTAAAAAACGGTTGGCTATGTATTTGTAAACCGGCATACCACCTTTCAAAGCTCCGTTGCCTAAAATACGTGATGCCAGCACCACCGGAAATACATCGTTGGCAATAATACTGGCCATGGCATGGATCAGGGCGGGAGTGTACTGGTAATCGGGATGCAACATAACTACAATATCAGCATCCAATGTAAGGGCCTTGTTGTAACATGATTTCTGGTTGCCACCATAACCTTTGTTTTCATCATGGACAACAATATGTTTAATGCCAATTTTTTTTGCAACTTCAATGGTGTTGTCGGTGCTTTTATCGTCAACAATCACCACATCATCCACAATTTCGAAAGGAATTTCCTTGTAGGTTTCCTCAAGGGTTTTCTCAGCATTGTAGGCGGGCATCACTACCACCAGCTTTTTTCCATTGATCATATCAGGCTATTGAAAATTATTGGTATGCAAAAATAGACGTTTTTTATTGGTTTGAAAGAGTTCTTATATGATCTCCAATTCGCATCAATGATTTTTGGTTTTCGCTAATTACATTTACTAACTTTTTCTCACACCCATTTATGCCATAATAATGAATCAATCTTTCCAAGGGGGGAAGGCTTAACCTGGGTGAATTTGGATCAATTTCACGAGGGTGCAGATAAAGAAAAACATTTTTACCTTTATTGTTGGCGGTTTTTAAACTTCGGTTAATGAACCATGAAGGGAAAAACCGCATGTAAATCCCACCATTAAATCCTACTTTTTTTATCCCAAAAGATACCAGAGTATGTGGAACTTCCCATACATCTTGTGTGTTATCATCAACCTTAGGCCGATGTATTTTTTGGGGAAATCCAGGCACGCCGTACAAAAAGGTTTTTCCTGGAAAAACTGAAGATGAGTATAAAATTCCATGTTTATGCAAAATTGGGTAAAACCATGATAGGGTTTCCTTATTTACAGACCAGGAAGGAGCACGAAAACCGATGACCTTTTCACCAATAATTTGTTCGAGTGTGTCAAGCGAGATTTCAAGATCTTTTTCAAAATCACCTGGTTTCATCTGGTAAACGAGGCGGTGGTTGAAACTATGAGATGCAACTTCATGGCCCTGATCATGGATTTTCTTTACTATTTGAGGTTTGTTTTTCGCAATTTCACCCACGATAAAACAAGTCGATTTTATGCCAAATTCATCACAAATTTCAAGTAAACGGTCGACATTCTTTTCCAGGTTGGTGTTCTCTCCGGAGTAGTTACTCAGGTCGACTGATTTATAATTGGCATTGTACCACTCTTCAATATCGAAGGTTAAAAAATTAGGGATCATTTTTTTGTTCAAAGTTTAAGGTTCGGGATTAGTTGTTCAAGGGTTTGAGCTGTTCTTGTGAGACTTTTAATCGGAATTATCAGTTTTTTACAACCATAAATACACCCAGGATAATTATCAAAACACCCATAAGGCGCCATACGGTAATTTGTTCATTAAACAACAGGTGGCCGGCAATTAGGGAATATATAAAAGCCACACTTGTAATAGGTATCACCAAACTAATTTCGTATTTTGAAAGCAGCCACATAAAGAATCCTGTAGCAACAGCATAAACAATAAATCCGGAGAGAATCCATCCATTAAGTATGATCCTGAAGAAATTATCAATAATGCTTTTTTCAGGCAAATAAAAACCTCCGATCTTTTGTAATCCGATTTTCCATAATACTTGCCCGGAGGTGATCAGCAGGGTGGTGAAAAATGACAATAAAACTACCTTTACCATATCAATAAATTTAAATAGCAAAAAACAAAAAACAAAACTCAAATAAATAACAATTTCTAAATCACAAAATTATTATGCCCGTCGATACGGGCTTCCTTCCAATGAACAGATGGATTGATAATCAAACTAATGGAAATTGAAAATTGAATTTTGGGATTTATTTGTCATTTATATTTTGAATTTTGGGGTTAATCGAAGGAATTATTTGGGTGTTGAATCGATATCGATATTAATAGCTGCAATAATAAATTGGGTGCCTAATATTAAAGGCAACACAGCCAGCATGATTGTTCCGGTGGGGGTGGCCACCTGGTTTATGGTGTTTTCAATCCACTTATACAAACCATAAAACACACCCCACATTAGCATAGGCATTCCCACAAGGGTGTATACCGAAGCCATGTTAAAATCATAAATCAGGTATTTCAGGATAAACCGTTTGATCAGGCCTTTTAGCAGCAATACCGGGAACCGTGACATGGTGTTTCTGATGCTGAGTGAACTCTCTTCTTCGCCATATCTGGCAGGAATCGGTACATCCTTTACAATTGCATTCTGGATATTTAAGCGGATGAGCATGTCGGTTTCGAAAAAATACCTTTTAGCCAGTTTATCAAGGTGTATCTTTTCCAGTGTTGATTTACTGATGGCTGTGTATCCATTGGTAGGATCCATCATATTCCAGTATCCAGAGCAGGCTTTTACTAAAAATGATAAAGCGCTGTTCCCAATCAATCGGAACTTTGGCATGGCACGCAGAGCGTTAAAATCGACAAAACGATTTCCTTTTGCATAGCCCGCTAAACCTTCTGCAACAGGTTGAATAAGGTTGGGGATATAATTGGGATCCATTTGATCGTCAGCATCCATTTTGATGACAATATCGCAATTCAGCTCCAGGGCTTTCTGATACCCGGTAACCACAGCACCTCCAACACCCTGGTTTATTTCATGCTTAACAACAATGATCCTTTTATCCTCTTCGCTCATTTCACGGGCAATTTCACCCGAATTTTGAGGGCATTTATCATCCACAACAACAACATGGTCAACCAAAGAAGGAAGCCCTTCGATAACTTGCCTTAAGTGTTTTTCAGCCTTATAAGTTGGGATAACTACTGCTATACTCAGATTATCGTGCATGGCTTAAATATTACTTATTTTCACTTTCATCGACATGTTTGTAAATACCTTTTCTGGCAAGGTCGTAATCCGGTTCCCTGAGTAGATCATTGAATTTATCCGATGGCCTGATCCTCCAGAAAGAATCGAAATAGGCCTCCTTCGACATGGCTACCCAATGGATAGCACCATAATGATACTGGATATGATGGAACGTGCTTCGTACTGTAATCAGAACAAATAGAATGATTAAAACATACTTTAGCACGGTCTTTCTGCTGAGGCCCCATGTGATAAAGGCAGCCATAGGCAACGCCATAACTCCATACATATCAATAAAAGCACGCAAGCCAAATCCACCACCAAACCACCAGTCCCACCATGAAGACAGCACATACACATTAACCATTAAAAATAAAAGCACCGGGATGATAAATTTCCTGTAACTCTTCCATAGTATTGGCAATCCGGCCATGGCAAAAATCATTACAGGTGTGTAAATAAACCAGCCTTTTCGCCATGAGAAAAGGATATTAATTATCTGTGGGTTTCCAAAAAAGAAGCCCTGATCATCGGGATAGGAAAAATACAGAAACTGGCCTGCCTGGATTTTCCAGTAAATAAACTGTGGCATCCAGACCAATATGAATGCCGCGATCATAGTCAGAACTTTCTTCCAACTGCCAAGGAAAAACAAAATCCTGGCCCCAAATTCTTTTAAAGTTTTAACATCCCAAAGCAGAAAAACAAGCAGCACCAGAATATTGGTTGGCCTGATGAGTGCAATCAGCCCGGTAAGCAAGCCAAGCATGAGTGTCCGCTTAACTGTACTCTTTTCATACCAGACATCTGTAAGGTATAGAAATACAGAGATAAGGGCAAAATTATACACATGCGACATGGGTGACTCTACCACCAGGTACCACAGCATATTTGTTGTAAGCGGTAGCACCAGGATTACAATACCGGTTACGAGTTCTGAAAAATATTTCACAAGAAGTTTGCGCAAAAAAACCAGACCAATCACCAAATAAACGAATGAGCTTAGCATCAGCGCAAAGCGATAGGGTAAACTATAGCCTGTTACAGCATAATCAAAAATTTGTGCATACCAATGACCAACAATAAAAAACGGGAAATACAAATATGCAAGGCCCGTACTGGCTGAAATTACTTTCTTGCCGATAGGTGTTTCCTTTGGCCATAAAACGTACTGCTCGTTGTAAAAAGCCCCATTTTCAATCTTTTCCAGGGCAAGATCGTGGTAAATAAAAGTTACAGGTAGGTACGAGTAATAATAGTAGACATCGTGAACTATAACGCGGCCTTCACCTTTCCACAGGCCAAGATTATTATCGATGTATCCAACAACGATAATAACGACTACCAGAGCAATTTTTGAAAACCCGATTTTTTTTAAAACATTCATCTGTTAAATTCAAAGCTAAATTGAAATGCGGTGCAAAGATAAAATTATTCCATCACGCATTTTGGTGGGCTTATCGTCGATTTTTATTTCATCCAACCAATAAAAACATAGAAATCGTTTGATTTATAAATCATCCGAGTCAATCCACATCAGGTGCCAGCGTGATTCGTCAAACAGGAGATAATCATCGATTTGCTTATTCAGCTTTTTGATGATCAAAGAAAACACAAAGGGTGATTTCAAAAATCCGAGTTTCAACATCCGGTAACGACGGGCCCAAATTTTACTCATCATCGAAACTACAGCCTCTGCTTTTTCAATTCCTGCAAGTTGCTTGATAGACCGGTTCATGCCAGGAAGGCATTTTTCGTTTCCTGTCAAAACCATCAGATCGAGGATTGCAATAACGGGTATCTTCTCCATTTCTGATTTTCGTGCTATTGCCATCCCTATTAATTTTCCATCTTTTCTGGCAGTAATAATTTTATATGAAGTAGATGGTGCCCCCAACCGCCATTTCATGAAATCCGTGGTTTTTTGTAGCGGGTTGCCAATTTGTAACTGCCATTGTTCGAAAAACTGTTCGTAATCCGAAAGTTCAAAAAATGTTGAATTATCGAGCGTATCGAATTTAAAACCAGTCGATTGCTCCGCAGCAAAAATTTTGTTGTATACCCAAAGGCCTGCATTGGCAAAGGGGGAAATAAAACCGGTTTTATATTTCTTCAATACCGAGTTGGTTTTTAAAAACCGGATGTAAATGGGCATTTTGAAGACAACTTTCCATTTAACCTTCAGGTGGCCCGGAATTACCTCGGGGCGGATGGGATAGCCGGTAACAAAATCGAGACCTTCCTCTTGCATGGCATTGGTGGAAAAATGCCCAAGCCTGGTAAATACTCCTTTTCCCCTTGCTTTAATACCGGTCATTACGTCGCACACCATACCGGCAGTAAACAGCTTATCGCCACATTTGTATCGGTAAGGAATGGCAGCATAGTAGCCAATCATATCATTTCCAGCCCATGTGGCATATTCATACGATTTTGTCTGACCGGGAAAGGCATGGAATTTCCAGAAATAATGGACATCCTTTTCCATGGATGTTCCGAGGGTTTCGGGAAAACATTCACTGAACAACTCACGCTGTTGTGTTAGATTTTTTGTATGATCAAATTTCGAAAAACTAAGCTCCATCTTTTGTTTAGTTTCTGAGTGAATTATTGATAACTCTTAAACAATTGCTGCGCTCATGTCTAAATTTGTGCCATTTACATAATCACTTTCTCTCAAAAATTGAACGGCATTCCAGATATTTTGAGGATCGCCAAATTGTCCCGTTGGAATTTTATCTTTGATGGCTTGTTGAAACTTTTCGGGAACTTCCGTAATCATTCCGATATCAAAATACCCAAGCCTTAGATTATTGATGGTGATTCCTTTTGAAGCATTTTCGATTGCAATACTTTTCGTAAGCCCGTACATTCCTGTTTTAGATGCAGCATAAGCGCTCGTTCCTGGAACTCCCATCTGGCCGACCACCGACGCAAAGTTGATAATCCTGCCATACTTTTGCTCTCTCATCAACGGAAGTAAGGCATGGATCATATTGAAGGTACCGATGAGGTTTACTCCAACCACCTGTGCCCAGGTTTCGGGGTCGGCTTTATGTGCAAAAGCATTATAATTGGTGCCTGCACAGTTGAGTAATGTTATTTTTTCGGGGACGCTATCAAGCCCATTTATCCATGCGTCAATGTCTTTATGGTTCGAAACGTCTACCTTCTTCATAAAAGGTTTTAATTTTTCATCGGGTGTGGTTGTTTGATAAGTGCCACACACTTTTTCGCCTTCATCCAGAAATTTTTGCATCAGGTATTTTCCGATACCTCTCGAAGCGCCGGTAATAATGATCATAATTGATTAATTTTTTAATATTTCGTTTTTTTGTATTTCAATGAAGGAAGGGATTGTCTTGATGAAAATGCTTGAAATTAAAAATCATCCACATCAATAAAGAAATTCTCCTGCTTTTGCTGCTGTTCATACTTATCGCAATCGATCTCAACAGTTAATGGCTTAACAGGTTTGTTAAAGGGATCGCGTGTAATGTGAAGGCTGGTATCGGAATACACCCTTTGCATATACAGTGCCCAGATAGGTAAAGCCATATTTGCCCCCTGACCAAGAGTTATCGATCTGAAGTGGGCGCTACGGTCTTCACAACCGACCCAAATTCCAGTGGTGAGTTGTGGGGTAAGTCCCATAAACCAACCATCAGATTGATTTTGTGTGGTTCCTGTTTTGCCGGCGATCTCATTCCTGAATCCATATTTATACTTCAGCCGGATACCGGTCCCGGTTTCAACAACACCCTGCATAAGGCTGAGCATAAGGTATGCGGTTTCCTCATTCATGGCTTCGTTGGATTCAGTGGCAAACAACTCGATCACATTGCCAAATTTATCCTCAATCCTGTTTATAAAGTAGGGCGTTACATGAATTCCGCTGTTGGCATATGTATTAACAGCTCCCACCATCTCGTAAAGTGAAATGTCAGGGGTACCGAGGGCAATAGCAGGAACAGCAGGGATATCTGATGTTACTCCCATATTTTGGGCCATGCGTGTCACGGCCATGGGTGAGAATCTTTTCATTAAATAGGCGGAAACCCAGTTAACTGAGTGAGCCAATGCCCATTTCAGAGTTACCATTTCGCCTTGTTTTTCTGCGGTTGAATTTCTTGGTGTCCAGTAGTTGCCATCGGGGAGTTCAATACTTACCTGCACATTAGGAACTTCGGTACAAGGGGAAAATTCGCCTGTTGTGGATCCTTCCTGCATGGCAAGGGAATATAAAAAGGGCTTAAAGGTACTTCCAACCTGCCGGCGTCCCTGGGTAGCATGGTCGTACTTAAAATATCGGTAATCGATGCCCCCGACATAAGCACGTACCTGACCGGTAGGTGGATCTACAGACATTAAACCAGCATTTAGAAAGAATTTAAAATACCGGATAGAATCCATTGGAGTCATTACTGTATCTATGTCTTTTTCCCATGAAAAAACGGTCATTGGAACCGGGGTGTTAAAAATGATATCGATAGAGTCTTGTTCAACTCCTGCCTGCCTGAGTTTCCTGTATCGTTCGCTGCGTCGCATGGCTTGATTCATGATTTTTTCTACCATTTCTTTTATGGTATCAGGCTCAAATACATAAGGCGCATATTTATGCCCTTTCCAGTGTGCAAAAAAGGCAGGCTGAAGATCTAAGCCAATATGTTCGCTAACGGCTTCTTCGGCATGTTGCTGAAGCCTGGAATCGATGGTGGTATAGATTCTTAATCCATCGCGATAAAGATCGTAAGGTGTGCCGTCAGGCTTGTAGTGGTTTTTACACCATGTGGACATTTCGCCACGAAGGAACTCTTTAAAATAAGTTGCGGTTCCCAGATTGTGGTCTACTTTCTGAAATGAAAGTCCAAGAGGTAATTGCTTGATCGAATCAGCAACTTCAGCAGAGATATAGCCGTACTTTTCCATTTGTGATAGTACTATATTTCGCCGCCCCATGGTTAATTCTGGTCTACGAAGAGGGTTGTATAATGATGGATTTTTAACCATTCCAACCAGCAAAGCTGATTGATTGAGGTCGAGTTCAGCGGGTGTTGCACTGAAATACACCCTGGAAGCAGATTTAATTCCAACCGCCAGGTTAAGAAAGTCGAACTTATTTAGGTACATCGTAACGATTTCTTCCTTGCTGTAGCGCTTTTCGAGTTTTACCGCAATTACCCATTCCTTAAATTTCCTGAAAGCCAATTCAAGCGTCGATTGATTGTAATCACGTGGAAACAGGTTTTTCGCCAACTGCTGAGTTATCGTACTTCCACCACCTTTATCCTGACCCGAGAATGCGCCGTAAAGCACACGGCCAAGTGCTTTTATGTCGATGCCTGAATGGTCGTTATACCGGACGTCTTCAGTGGCAATCAGGGCATCAATTAAATATGGGGAAATGTCATCGTAATTTATCTTGCTGCGATTTTCGACATAATAAGTACCCAGCAATTTATCATCGTGAGAATAGATTTCGGAGGCGAGAAAAGATTGTGGATTTTCCAGCTCTTCAAATGAGGGCATAAAACCAAACCATCCCATCGAAATACCAAAAAACATGAAAGCCAATCCAAGTGCACCAATTACAATTATGGCCCAAAAAGCAAAGACATATCTTTTAATTGACCGGCGCTTTTTCTGTTCTTCTTCAAAAATATCAACGTTGGATTGTTGCTTTTCGAGACCAAGATCATCCTTACTCACCGGAGGTTCAATCGGCTCTTCAGTCAAGTCGTGCCCACCGTCAACCTCTTCTTCAGGGATGTCTTTTTCATGCGAGCCATAACCGGCAGCCTCAAAATGACTTTCTTCCTTGTTGTTTTCAGGATTTGTATTTTCCTTGTTTTTATCTTCCATCAGCTAATCAGCACGTTCAAATTTTTGTTGCACCACTTCCAAAACGATGAATCAGGCAATTTAATATAACAAATGTAATTTTTTCCGGGTTACCCGCCTTCACTACGTTATGGCGAGGCTGGTGGGTTGAGATTTCCGGGGTTGTATCATTCTATACAATCTATCATTAAAGCATTCAATCATTCTCGCATTCTTGCATTCTCACATTCAAACATTAACTCATTCAATCCTGAATCCAACATTTCTTATATTTTCAAGTACTTTATCATCTTCACGCATGGCTTGCTCGATTGAGAAATGATAATTGCCCTTCAGTGGAAATACTAAATTTTCTCTAACGAGGATACGGTTGTCCTTGATATGCCCGAATCCATTGCCATACCACTTACCATAATTATCAGCCAAAACCAATTCAATGGTATCCCTGGTCATATTTCCGTTGGGCATGGTTGTATTCAGGAAAAGGTAAAAATTACTGTAACGATAATCGGTTGTATGCCTGAGGTTGATATAAAAATCAAATGGAGAAATTGTATCTGTTATGATCACATCATCAAAAATCATTAACGAATCCTGGTGCCAGCCAATTTCTCCTATTTCCAGCGAATGATCGTAAATACTACTGCGGCCGCAACTTCCAAATAAAATGGCTACAAAAAAAAAGGATGCTAAAAAGTATCTCTTAAGGGTTACTGATGGTTTACTCTTCATTGCTGATTTTTCCTGAATCGATGGCAAAACTAAGAAAAGTTTCATTCTTCATCTTTTTTTCCATGTTTTGTTCTTGTAATGAAATGTAAGATACCTGCATCAAAACTAATGATTTTTAGATAATAAATACTTTTTTCGTGGAACATGTATTTATATCTTTGCCGGCACAAAAAAACAATTCAATAATCTTAAAAATAAAACATTATGGCAGAAATTATCACATCGAAGATGGCAATTGAGATGGAAGACAAGTATGGCGCACACAACTATCATCCACTACCAGTGGTTTTAGCCAAAGGAGAAGGTGCTTTGGTATGGGATGCCGAAGGAAAGCAATATTTTGATTTTCTCTCAGCTTACTCCGCAGTAAACCAGGGCCATTGCCACCCACGCATTGTAGATGCAATGGTAGATCAGGCAAGGACACTTACTTTGACATCAAGGGCATTTTACAATGATGCCTTAGGTCCCTATGAAAAATTCATTACCGAATATTTTGGCTATGATAAAGTATTGCCCATGAACACGGGAGCTGAAGCTGATGAAACTGCCATTAAGCTTTGTCGCAAGTGGGGTTACGATGTGAAGGGAATTCCTGAGAATCAAGCGAAGATCATTGTTTGCGAAGGCAATTTCCACGGTCGTACAACAACAATTATCTCCATGTCAACTGATCCCGATGCAAGAGGAGGTTTCGGCCCTTATACTCCGGGATTTGAAGTGATTGAATATAACGACATTCCAGCATTGGAAAAAGCACTTGAAGATCCAAATGTAGCAGGATTTCTTGTTGAGCCCATCCAGGGTGAGGCCGGTGTATACGTTCCTGAAGACGGATACCTGAAGAAATCCTATGATCTTTGTAAAGCAAAGAATGTTTTGTTTATTGCTGACGAGGTTCAAACCGGTATAGCCCGTACAGGAAAAATGCTTGCATGCGACCATGAAGGCGTTCGTCCCGATGTTCTTATTCTTGGAAAAGCGCTTTCAGGTGGAGTATTTCCGGTATCTGCTGTTCTGGCTGATGATGATGTTATGATGGTCATCAAACCTGGTCAGCATGGATCAACCTTTGGTGGAAACCCCATCGCAGCAAAAGTTGCAGTTACAGCCCTCCAGGTTATAAAAGATGAAAATCTTGAAGAGCGTGCTGAGCGCCTGGGTGAAATTTTCCGCTCTGAATTGCGTAAGATCGATTCGGATATGATTGAACTGGTTCGTGGTAAAGGATTGCTGAATGCTATAATAATTAAACCAAAAAATGGTAAAGAAGCATGGGATGTTTGTGTAATGATGGCTGACAATGGTCTTTTGGCAAAACCAACACACCAGCACATTATCCGTTTTGCTCCGCCTTTGGTGATATCGGAAGAGCAACTTTTTGCAGCTCTTGAAGTGATTAAGAAATCTATTCTTGCTTTTGATGCATAATAAGTAACGAATTGTTAAGAAGTAAGAAAGCCGGGCTCATGTGGTCCGGTTTTTTTTTGTGAAGAATATCCGGTTCACCGATTACTATTTACTGTTCGCCGATCATCCTTTTTTTGCATCTTTCCTCTGAAAGATTAGCAATAAATAGGTCAGAGGGAACCTCCGCATATATTTTTTCATCCAGACTGTGTATATTTGCATGAAAATATTTTAAGTCGGGTTATTAAAATTATATTTTCAAAATATTGAAACTACCTGTTTTATTTAGGAATATTCTGTTGTTAGTCGTTATTACATTGTTGATCTGGCAATGTGCAAATCCTGTTTCACCTACTGGCGGGCCGCAGGACATAAAAACACCAGAGGTGGAAAAAAGTGAGCCGCCTAACTTTTCACTGGGATTTGATAAAAAAAAGATTACCATTACATTTGATGAATTCGTCAGCCTTGAAAACCCCACTCAACAGATCATTATTTCACCACCTCTCCTTGAACAACCGAAATATAAACTCCGCGGAAAATCTTTGATCATCGACCTTCAGGCTCCCCTGGAGCCAAATACTACCTACTCATTTTTCTTTGGAAATTCCATTGTCGACATTACCGAATCAAACCCACTGGCTAATTATTTGTATGTATTGTCAACAGGAGAACAGCTTGACTCGCTGGCCATTGGAGGTGAGGTTATCTCAGCATTTAATCTGCAACCACAAGAAGAGGTTTTTGTAATGCTTTATCCCTTAAATAACGATACCGTTCCGCTGGATTCGTTACCCTACCTGGTAAGGCCTCTGTATGTGGCCAAAACAGGAGCCAATGGAATGTATCAATTGAGGTATTTGCGCAACGAACCCTATAAAATATTTGCCATTCGGGACGTGAACAACAACTATCTGTTTGACCAGCCCAACGAGGAAATTGCATTTCTTGACAGTATGATTTTCCCGGAACCAATTACTCCACCGCAAACGGATACTCTAGTTATTGATACCTTATTGGCTCAGGTGATTGATCAGGATTCGCTTTATGTGAAACAAGCCTACAACCAATTTTACCATCTGTTGATGTTCCAGGAGATTGATTCCACACAGCGTATATTAGACGAAGTGATAGAATCTCCTGCAAAATTTACACTGACCTTTAAATTTGCGATCCAGGATCCAAAATACAGGGTAATTAATCAGGAGGTACCTGATGATTGGAAGTATGAGGAAATTAATTTAACAAGAGATTCTATTGCGGTTTGGGTAAAAGATCTGGCATTGGACAGTCTTCAGTTGGAAGTTGCGGATGGTGATTCAATTCTCGATACCACGATGATTGTTTTTGACAGGGAAAATGAAAAGGTTAATGAGAATAAGCGCAACAATAAAAAAGTAAAAGAAGAGGTAAAACCCCCAAGCAGATTAAGATTACGGGGCAATGCCAAAAGTATGTCGATGGCATTGGGCAGGCCCTTCAGGTTAATTTTTGAAAACCCGATTGATACTTACGATTTTTCAAATGTTCAATTCGTGGCCGGTGAAGATACGATGACCGGTGCTCCATTTATTCCGGAAGACAGCCATAAAAGGTTTTTTCTGTTGGATTATGAGCTGGAAGAAGGTACCAGGTACAGTTTCACAATTCCCGATTCGAATATTTTTGATATGTATGGATTGACTAATGATACGATAAGATTTGCATTTCGCACAAAAGAGTATTCAGATTATGGTAACCTGGTAATTGACCTGGATTTAGATTCCGGCGAATATGCTTACATCATACAACTTTTAACTGCAAAAGAACAAATTCTGCAAACCAGGTATATAGAATCTACTTCAGAAGTCAACTTTGAACTTTTAAAACCCGGGAAATATCTTGTGAAGGCGATTCAGGATTTTTGGCCTAACCGGCATTGGGATACAGGTGAATATTTGGCAAAAAAACAGCCGGAAAATGTATTCTACTTTCCGGCTGAGATCGAGGTTCGGGCCAACTGGGATATCTCCGAAAGTTGGTCCCTCCCCTAACTTCTGACTTTGACCACAAAAAATACCAAGCGCTGCCTTAACTTTCGTTGCAGCGATTGATACAATCAATAATTTCTGTTAAGGTTTGGTTTTTTAATGAATAATAAATCTTCTTACCATTCCTTCTTGATGCTAAAACACCTTTGCTCTTTAAAATGTTCAAATGATGTGAAGCAGATGCTTGCTCTATATTGAGCCTTTCATAAATTTCGGTTACACTTAGTTGCTTTTCATTTAGCAGGTCGATGATAGCAATACGCATGGGATGCGCTATAGCCCGTAACTTGCTGGCAGCCATCTCTAATTTCTCAATGTCCAACTGAATTTTTACCATGTTTTGATTTTTGGGCAAATTTAGAAAAAAATTAACATAATAAGCAAATAAATATGTAATTTAGTCAATCTATAAATAAAGTTGTTGGTTCAAACTTTTCTCCATCAAACAATCCTTCGTCGCTGAGTTTCAATCGTGGTATTACCAATAGTGCCATAAAAGAAAGTGTCATGTAGGGTGCGCCAAGTTTCGATCCAAGTCCTTTTGCCAGTTCATCCATCTTATCGTATGCTCCTGCAATCTTAAACCCATCACCGGTAGACATTAATCCGGCCACAGGCAGAGGCAATACATGTTCTTCCTTCCCATCAATAAGTGAAATTCCTCCACGTGCTTCTACCAGCAGATTTATCGCCCTTACGATTTCATCATCTGTGGTGCCAACGGCAATAATGTTGTGGCTATCGTGCGCTACTGTAGAGGCAATGGCGCCATGTTTAAAATTGAAATTATTGATAAATCCAATGGCTGGGTCTGCCTGTTTGTAACGGTTTAACACCACCATCTTTAAAATATCTCTCTCAACATCTGCAATCACATTCCCGTTTTCGGTTTTTGGTTCCATGATCAATTCTTCGGTAATGAGCTGGCCGTCCTGGGCTTTCATTACTTTAATGAGGTTGGAAGTTAAAGGAACCTGGATATCTGTATTTGAAATCTCCTCAGCATGAAAAGCATTGGGTTCTGATTCTGATACCGATTCAATCAGGGATTTGCCATTATTGGCTACCTCCGTGCCTTTGACGTATGTAGATAAAATATTGAAATCGGTGAGATTGTCAACCAGGATAAAATCAGCATCATCGCCCTTCTGCAATAAACCTACCTCGAGGTCGTAATGATCGATAGGGTTAAGGATGGCACTTTGCAGTACCAACATCGGATCGTAACCTTTTTTGATGGCACGTTTCACCAGTTCGTTGATGTGTCCTTTGGCCAGGTCGTTCGGGTGTTTATCATCAGAACAAAAAAGTACTTGATCGGGGTGGGTTTTCATTAAACCTACAAGAGCCTCGAAATTTTTTGCAGCGCTTCCTTCCCTGATCTGGATTTTCATTCCGTATTTAATTTTATCCAACGCCTCCTCCATCGTAAAACATTCGTGGTCGGTTGTAATTCCTGCCTCTATATATTTTCTTGCGTCATCGCCTTTCAGTCCAGGGGCATGTCCATCGATGGGCTTGTTGTGCCTTTTAGCAATTGCAATTTTTCCCATCACTTCTTTATCGCCGTACAGCACACCAGGAAAGTTCATCATTTCCGACATATACTTGATTTCATCCATCGACAATAATTCATCAATTTCCTTTGGGCCAAGAGTTGCACCCGCAGTTTCGAAGGCAGTGGCAGGTACGCAGGATGAGGCACCGAAATAAAATTTAAAAGGAACCTTTCTTCCGTTCTTAATCATGTACTTAATTCCATCAATACCCAGTACATTGGCAATTTCGTGTGGGTCCGATACTGTGGCCACGGTTCCATGAGTTACTGCCAGCCTGGCAAATTCCGATGGAATCAGCATGCTGCTTTCAACATGTACATGTGCATCAATCAAACCCGGAAGAACATATTGATCTTCGACATAACCGGTCTCCTGAATGGAAACAATTTTTTCATTTTCAACGGTTATAATTCCCGGAAAGATTTTCCCTTTTCTGAGGTCGACAATTTTACCTGAAACCTGGTATGAGGTGGCGTTGCTCATGATGATCTGAGTTTAATACTGAGTAATTACAAATATAGGCAAAATCCGCAAACCATTAAAGGATTCCGAGAACTGCCAGTGTTATACTGGCAATTCTTTCCACTTGATAAAAAGGGAAAAAACAAATTTCAGGATATTAAAAAAATGAACCAACGAGGATTCTTGAAGTTACCCAATTTACTCAAACGTTCCAATGCTAGATTTCATTTTTAACACTTGTAAGCCACACAATTAATGTTCATTCCTGCACCAACGGAGGCCAGAAGGATCAGGTCGCCCTTATTCAGCCGATGATTTTCAATTTTATTTTTCAATACCAGATCGAATAAGGTGGGTACGGTAGCCACTGAACTGTTGCCCAATTTATGTATACTCATCGGCATAATTTCCTCGGGAACATTCCTCACGCCGTAAAGCCGGAAAAGACGTTTTACGATCTCAAAATCCATTTTTTCGTTGGCCTGATGTATAAATACTTTTGAAATATCGTGGATGCTGATGTTGGCCCTGTCCATGCAAAGTTTCATGGCTGCCGGTACATGGTTTAAAGCAAACTCATAAATTTTATGTCCGAACATTTTGATGTAGCGTACCTTTGGATCTGATTCTTCGATATTGCTTTTCCCCAGGTAAAGAAGATATGCTTCTTCGCTGGTATACGAAGCCATGCTGGAAGATAAAATACCCTGATCGGTTTCACCATCTACTTCTTCAATAACGCATGCTCCGGCTCCATCTGCATAAATCATCGAGTCGCGGTCGTGCATGTCAAGTACCCTCGAAAGTGTTTCAGTACCAATAACCAAACATTTTTTAGCCAGGCCCGATTTTATAAACGATTCCGCATGGATAACACCCTGTACCCATCCCGGACAACCGAAAATAACATCATAGGCAACACAATTGGGATTACTAATTTCCAGCCTGTACTTTATTCTCGATGCAAGGCTGGGTACTATATCAGTTTGAAGGGTACCTTTTTGCACATCACCAAAATTACTGGCTACAATTATTTGGTCAATTTCTTCCATATTAACTCCGGCATCTTCGATGGCCAGTTTTGCTGCTTCGAATCCCATATCTGAAGCTAAACAATCGTCGCTGGCATATCGTCTTTCTTCGATTCCGGTAATGGCCTGGAATTTTTTTGCAATCTCCTCGTGTGGCAGGTCAAATTGAACACCTCCTGTGTCGTAAAACTTATTTTTTGCAAAATCCTGGTTCGTAATAGTTATTGGTGGGATATAACTTCCAGTACCTGTTATGATTATATTTTTTTTCATCTTCAGTAGTGTTGCTGAATAAATTATTTATAACAAAGATATCTTCTACCTTTGTCAGGTGACAAAGAAACGAATTTATTTAAACTGATTATAATCATTGTTTATTGGATAGGATTTATGGCGTATAAAAATCTTCAGGAATTTATTGATTTGCTTGAAAAAGCTGGCGAATTGAAAAGGATATCAACTCCGGTTAGTACCCAACTCGAAATATCAGAGATCACCGACAGGATTTCGAAAAATAGGGGGCCGGCATTACTTTTTGAAAATACAACTTTTGATTTCCCTGTATTGATCAACGCTTTCGGATCGGAGAAAAGGATGTGCCTTGCACTTGGCGTAAGAGATTTTGATGAGATTGGTGAAGAAATTACGAATTTAATGAAAGGGTTAACAGGACCTAAGGCAGGTCTGGTTGATAAATTAAAAATGCTGCCCGCACTCAGGGAAATAGCATCATGGATGCCTAAGGAACGAAAAGGTAAGGGATCTTGTCAGGAAGTAATAAACAAGGAACCTGACCTAACAAAAATACCTGTGATAACCTGCTGGCCCCTGGATGGCGGCCCTTACATTACGTTGCCGGTTGTACATACAATAGATCCGGAAACTAAAATAAGGAATGTAGGAATGTACCGCATGCAGGTTTTTGATAAAAACATTACCGGGATGCACTGGCAATTGCATAAAAATTCTGCCAGGCATTACCATGAGTATAAAAAACTGGGATTAAAAATGCCCGTTTCGGTAACTCTTGGTGGAGACCCGGTTTATACATATGCTGCAACTGCACCGATGCCGGATAACATGGATGAGTATATGCTCGCCGGATTTCTCAGAAAGAAAAAAGTTGAACTGGTAAAATGTATCACCAATGATATTTATGTGCCTGCAGATGCAGATTTTGTTCTCGAAGGTTATGTCGATCCGGCAGAAGACCCGGTACTTGAAGGACCTTTTGGAGACCATACTGGCTTTTATTCTCTGGCTGATTATTACCCCAAATTTCATATTACTTGTATTACTCATCGCAAAAAGGCCATTTACCCTACCACAATTGTAGGTGTACCGCCCCAGGAGGATGAGTGGCTTGGGAAAGCAACCGAGCGAATTTTTCTAAGTCCCATACAAATGACCATGCTGCCTGAAGTGGTGGATATGGTGATGCCAGTGGAAGGTGTTTTTCACAATATTGCGATTGTAAAAATAAAGAAGAGCTATGCAGGGCAGGGGAGGAAGGTTGCACATTCGCTTTGGGGTGCCGGCCAGATGATGTTCAATAAGGTAATGATTGTACTGGATCGGGATATCGATATATCCGATTATGAGGCGGTAATGAAAGTGATGAACCAGACTGTTGATCCCGGGGCAGATGTTTTTACTGCAAAAGGCCCCGTTGATGTTTTGGATCATGCCAGCAGGAAATTTGCCTATGGCGGAAAACTGGGTTTTGATGCAACGGATAAACTCACCGAGGAGGTGGAGGTAGTTCTCACAGGTGAGGTTTTTGTTAGTGTTGACAAAAAGAATATAAGCAAGACTTTTCCGGAAATTCTTAACATCAATGATAGCTTAGTTAAGTATGGGGCTTTGGTGTTGGCTGTTAAGAAATCCAAAGTCAACCACATTCCATTGTTGCACCATGAGCTGCTTTCTAAAGGCCTGGTTAAAAACATTAAATTTATAGCATATACCGAGCACATACTGGATCTTCAGCACTTTGGGGATATTGCCTGGCGCGTTGCCAATAATTTAGATCCTGCCCGCGATTGTTTTTATGCATACGATACAGGTGGCAGGCCTTTGTATAGCCTGGCTATTGATGGTACGAGAAAATACAAAAAGTATGATGGCTTCGAAAGGGAGTGGCCAAATACTGTAGTGCATGATGAAGAAACCATTAAAAAGGTGGATGAAAAATGGGCAGGCCTTGGGCTGGGTGAGTTTATTGAGTCTCCATCGCTAAAGTATCGAAAGCAACTTTATCCTGGGAAAGATGTGGCTGAGGAAGTGTAGGTGGGGAAATGAGAGAATGCTTGAATGAGAGAAAGTTTGAATGCGAGAATGTTTGAATGCGAGAATGTGAAAATGAAAGAATTAGTAAACCGAAAATCATAGAATGTTGGAAAAAAAGTTCTGATGTTCAATTTATAAAATAGATACAAGCCCTCATTATCTATCAACCCGTCAGGGAGTTCGCTAAAATTATAATCTCATTACAAAAACCTGGATTTTATCTCCGGTGAAGGTACCATGCAGTTATTCTTCTTGCCGAACCAGGAGTAACGGTTTTTAGCAATAAAATCATATGCCGGGTCACGCAGCCAGAGCGGGAAGTACTTTGCAAAAGATAAATGTTTTAATGGGCCATCGATTTGGGCCACAATTTTTAGCGCTGCATCCGATTTGATATAGACTTGGTTGTTTTCGATAAGGATAACACTATCGGGTAAGTTTTCCGGATTCTCAATAAAGTTTATAAGCAAGGATTTGGCCACTTCCGATTGTAGGGTTGCAAACTTAAAACGATGTTGTTTGTCGTGTTTGATCAAAAATTGAGCAAAGTGATTGCAAAGGATGCAAACACCGTCAAATATAATTATGGCTTTTTCAGAATTATTATCAGGCATAAAAAAAGCTTTGACAGATAAACATCATCAAAGCTCCTTTGTTTTTTAAGGAAGAGAAATTCGCCTTATTTTTTATTGTCCGGTTTCTGATTATTTCCCCTGTTGTCTCTCTTTGTGTTGTTATCTTTTCTTTGGTTGTTGTCTCTTCTCTGGTTACTATCTCTTCTCTGGTTGTTATCTTTTTTCTGTTTACCTTCTCTTCTTTGGTTATTGTCTCTTCCCTGGGTATTCTGTTTGTTTTGATTGTTGCGTCTGCCCTGGTTACCCCTGTTTCTTCCCTTATTTTGCCCACCTTTTTTACGGGATGATTTCTCTTCCATTTTGTCGAACCTGCTGATGTCTTCTTCTTCAATGGCAGAAGAGGTATTATCATCTGTCTTCTGCTCGCGGGTAAAGGCAAAATCTTCGAGTTGTTCGGGGAATACGCTTTTCTTGTTTTTTTCGATAATATCAAATACGTTTTCAGTGGTTATCGCCATCAGGCTCGATTGATCATCAATGTAAGAGTACCACATTATTTTTTTAAACACATCCGATTTCTGGTATATGGCTTCACCTTTTTTAGTTTTTAAAATAATGCCTGTATTGGGAAAATCGGCAAGGGCATCCAAATACACATCATTTTCGTAATTGAGGCAACATTTTAGTTTACCGCATTGCCCTGCAAGCTTTTGTGGGTTGAGCGACAGTTGCTGGGTACGTGCAGTGTTGGTCGATACTGAGTTGAAATTGGTTAGCCAGGTGGAGCAACACAGCTCACGTCCACACGACCCAATTCCACCTAATCTTGCAGCTTCCTGGCGTGCACCTATCTGGCGCATTTCAATTCTTACTTTAAACTCCTCTGCAAGCACTTTAATCAACTCTCTGAAGTCAACACGCTCATCTGCTGTATAGTAAAAAATGGCCTTGGTTTCATCGCCCTGGTATTCCACATCATTGATCTTCATCACCAGATCGAGATTTCTCGACATTTTACGGGCTTTAACTTTGGCCCTGTCTTCCAAATCTACGGCATTCAGCCATTTTTCGATGTCGGAAAGCCTGGCCCTGCGATATACTTTTTTTATCATGTCCGAGGCAGGATCTACCCGTTTTTTGCGCATTTGCAATCTGACAGCTTCCCCGGTAAGGGTAACCACACCAATATCATGGCCCGGTGTGGCTTCTACAGCAACTATATCTCCTGCCTGGAGTTTCATTTCAGGGTAAACTCTGAAAAACTCTTTGCGGCTGTTTTTAAAACGGATCTCCACACAGTCGAATATGAGCTGATCTTCGGGAAGATCCAGGTTTTTCAACCAGTCGTAGCTATCCAGTTTACAACAACGATGATCAGCAATATTCCGGTTGTCGTGGTAAATTTGAGGAGGATGGCAACAACCCCGGCTCAGGAAATGATTTTCTTGTGGGATGTTATATTCTTGGTCTTTATCTTCCATTTAATCATAATTTAAACGTACTACTGAGTACGTGGGACAACTTGCAAAATTAACAATTTCTAAGAGGCGGAAACAATTGCTTTAATTTTAAGCAGTTTTGCTACAGTAAGCGAAAGATCCAGTAGCACAAGCCCTGCATTGGCGTTGCGTTCGATGTGGTAAATGGCCTTATCGAACTCTTCAGAAAAGTTATCAGCATTGCTGGCGTTTACGAATGGCGAAAATTTCTTCATGAAATCCAGTTCCGCTTCCCTGATCTTTATGAGGTCAGGGTTGGTAAAATTTAACATTAAACAATTGCGTAATACTTCCATGCCTGATTGAAGAAATTCTTTTATGCTCTCGCGGCTTTCTCTGCCCATGGTTTCGCAAAAGCCCATCATTTTAGGAATGTCGGGGGCATAACACATTCGCATCCAGCCAACAAACCTATCAAAATATTCATCCCTTTCATCGTTGTGATTAACCAATCTCATGGCCTCCTTGAAGTTCCCATTTGCAATTTTTGAAATGGAGATAGCTTGATCTTGGCTTACCCCAAGTCTTGTTTCACATGAATGTATCAATGAAGTATTTTCAATTTTTGGGAATTTCACCAGCTGTGTTCTAGAGAGAATTGTAGGAATAATGTTATCAGGATTTTCGGTGATAAGCAGGAAAAGTGTTTTATCCGGCGGCTCCTCCACAATTTTAAGCAATTTTGGTGCAGCCTGGTAATTGAGTTTTTCAACCATCCAGATGATCATCACTTTGTATTCCGATTCGTAACTGGTATAGCTCAGTGTTTTAATGATCTGGTTGCTTTCGTGTACGTTTATGCCTGCTTGTTTTCGCTCAATATCGATTTTATCGTACCAATCATTTAGCGAAACAAAGTAAGAGTTTTCAATGAGCATATCCCGCCAGTATTTCATAAAATTCTGGCTCAGCGGCTTTTCTTTTACCTCTTTGTTTGTGGCAACAGGGAAAACAAAATGGAGGTCAGGATGGATTAGTTTATTGTACTTGATGCATGACGGGCATTTGCCGCAAGAGTCCTTATGTTCAATCTTCTCGGTATCGCGGCAATTCACAAACTGGGCATAGGCAATGGCCATAGATAATTTGGATCTTCCTTCACCACCAAAAAATAATTGGGCATGACTCACCCTGTTATCCCTCACAGTTTGTATGAGCCTCTCTTTTATTTTTTCCTGTCCTATTAATTCACTGAAAAGCATATTAATTCCCTTTTTGCAAATGTAATTTTTATTTGGAAAATTGTAAGGGTTGTGTATTATGTGAATATTAGAATGCGAGAATGTATGAATATAAGATTGGTTGAAAGATTTAACTACTCAATTTCCAAAAACAAGCATGCGAGCGAGCGTTGCAGATTATCTCCCTTCAGCAAAAATTAAGCCCCGAAAGCTATAAATAACATCCGGGGCTTTCTTAGAAATTTAATCAGTTAATGATCAATTTCCGTATTTCAGGTTGGTCATTGCTCTCGAATCTGATCAGGTAAATGCCTTTGGAATATTTGGAGATATCCACCCGGGTTGAAATATTTCCGTCATGCAAAGATTCATAGATTTTATGTCCTTCGGGCGATAGGATTGAAATTTTATCAACCATCTCAATTCCTGAAATATGGAATATACCATTGGACGGGTTCGGCTGAATAATAATATTCTGTGTGAATGTTTGATTTATCCCATTTGAGCTAAGCTTCAGATCGGTAATAGCAGAAATTCCATTTATTATAAACTGATCTGAATTTGGCAAGGTCATGTCGAAAACCGCCTCAAGTTCAATGCTGGTATTTTCGGAAGCTTTATGCAAAAGCAATTGAAAATGTTCGTTGGTTTCAAATCCGTCAACAAAATTTGTCGAAACATCATCACCAAAAACGGATATTGCTACTGGCTGCCCTGTATATTGTGCCTGCCCGTAACACTGCCCGTTGCTATTGAAAATGCCAATAACGTCACCTACCGATAAATCGTTTAATGCATCTTGTGCAATGGCAATGGTGTGAACAGCATGTGTACCATTGATAGTTCCCCATGCAGGATTCAGCGAAATATTGTTTGCACTTGCTGGTGTAGTATTTTTTAGCGGAACATCGCAAGGGACAAATTCCAATGGAAACGCTTCATTTGCCAATAGCATGTATGCCATGCCCGGAACCACATGCTCGAGAGTATTAATATTGTATTGAGGCCAATATACATTGAATCCGGAAATCTCCCTGAGTAGTGTCATTTCATCTTCATGGCCTGAAAAAAGCTCAGCAGTATTAACTTCACATGCTACAGGAACAGGCAGAAAACTCCAGCCTGGCTGGATATCAAAAGCAAAGTTTTCTTCAGCATCACCTTTGAATTCGACAATGATATCCGAGTTAACTTTTATATTATACGCGCCGTGGTTATCCCAATTAACCAGGGTGTTAATACTCTGGTCGGGCCAAAGCATTCCTTCAAAGTTATTCATCAGGATGAGATTACTGAATGAAGTTGAAAAAATATCCTCAATGTTTGAATTCCATGGCATTATAGGGCTTGAAATACCACTCCAGCCCTGCTTCACAAGAATCTCAAATTTTACTCCGGCAAACAAATCGGTAATGCCCGACATACCCAGTGGATAAAAAGTGCTGCCGTAAAACAAAGCCTCATTATAATCGGCCTTAGCAGGGTAATCCATTTCCTCCGATGCCGAGTAAATTCTCCATTGAAATTCTTCACCAACATCAAAACCATTTTTCACAGGGGAAAATATATCGTTCCCAAAGGCAATCACAGCAATATTTTCAGTGCCTGTCCAGGCAGTAGCGCCTCCACACTTTAATTGATTGGAATCATCGATATAAAAAACGCCAACAAAATCACCGGGTTGAATTGGAACCTCGAATATCCTTGGGTTGGTTTCCAATGGAACAGCAATAATATGTTGTGACCCTGTAGGAACCACTTCCCAGCCCGGAGGATTAAGTGAAACAACCTCGTTTACCACGATGTATTCTTCTTTTAATTCTTCATCAGAACCATTGGGACCGGTTGCAATCAACTTAACATTATATGTTCCGGCAAGGTTAAAGATAACTACAGGATCCTGCTGGTAAGAAACAGATGGTGATCCACCCTCAATTTCCCATTCCCATGATGTAGGATTGCCGGTTGATGCATCATAAAAGTGAACTACATCACCCTCATCAACAGTGGTTACATCAGAGTTAAAATTGGCTATCAGTTCCAGAACTTCTTCAACTTCAATATAAGCCTCTTTGGTTTTTGAGTCTGTGCCGAATTCGTTGATAACAGTAAGGGTAACATCGAAAAAGCCAGGGGTATTATATATTACTCCGGTCGGGTTTTGTAGGTTTGAAGAGGCTGGTACTACGCCTTCGAATGTCCATGCCCAACTTGTGGGATTGTTTGTTGACAGATCGGTAAAGTTGATCGATCCACCTTGTAAAATCATTGTTTCACTCGCTTCAAAATCTGCTACCGGAAGTGGAATCACATTTACAGTAACAAAATCCGTTTTGGTTTCGGTGTCGGAACCAAATTCATTGGAAACAGCAAGGGCGACATCAAATGTGCCAATGCTATTGTAAACAATTCCAGCCGGGTTTTGCAGGTTTGACGAAGTAGTTTCGGCACCTTCAAAATTCCATGCCCAACTTGTAGGATCGTTTGTTGAAAGATCAGTAAAATCTATGGATCCACCCTGGTAAATCACTGTTTCATCTGCCTCAAAGTCCGCTACCGGAAGTGGGATCACATTAACAGAAATATAATCTGTTTTGGTTTCAGTATCAGAACCAAAGGCATTGGTGATAGTTAGTGTAACATCAAAATCACCTATGGTATTGTAAACAATTCCAGCCGGGTACTGCAGATTAGATGAAGCGGTTTCTGATCCTTCGAAGGTCCAAACCCAACTTGTAGGATCATTTGATGAAAGATCAGTAAAATTGATCGATCCACCCTGGTAAATTACAGTTTCACCAGCCTCGAAGTCTGCTACGGGGAGCGGGATCACATTAACCGTGATGTAATCGGTTTTAGTTTTAGAATCCGTGCCAAAATCATTGGTAACTGTCAGGCTGACATCAAACACTCCAGGAGAGTTGTACGCGATTCCAGTTGGGTTTCGCAAAAGGGATGATGTAGTTTCTGCACCTTCAAACGACCAGGCCCAGGAAGTAGGATTGTTGGTAGACAAGTCATTGAAATCGACGGATTCTCCTTGATAAATTATAGTCTCGCTGACTTCAAAGTCCGCAACCGGAATTGGAATCACATTTACAGTGATATATTCAGTTTTGGTTTCAGTATCCGTACCAAAATTATTTGTAACTGTTAGCGTAACATCAAAAGTACCGCCACTGTTATATACAATTTCACCTGGGTTTTGCAATACAGATGAAGCAGTTTCAGCACCTTCAAATGTCCATACCCAACTCGTAGGATTGTTGGTAGATAAATCCGTGAAATTTATAGATTCTCTTTCATATATTATCGTTTCGCTGGATTCAAATTCAGCCACCGGAAGAGGGATTACATTTACTGTAATAAAATCTGTTTTGGTTTCGGTATCCGTACCAAAACCGTTGGCAATGCTTAAGGATACATCAAACGAACCAGTGGTGTTGTAAACAATTCCGTTGGGATTTTGTAGGTTTGAAGAAGTGGTTTCAGCTCCTTCAAATGTCCATGCCCAACTTGTTGGATTGTTTATCGAAAGATCAGTAAAATCTATTGTTGTACCCTGATAGATTACTGTCTCACTGGCATCAAAATCTGCAACAGGGTAAGGAATCACGTTCACTGAAATATAATCCGTTTTGGTTTCTGTATCAGAAGAAGAAGCTTTGTAAATGGTAAGGCTGACATTAAATATACCTGCATTATTATAAACAATTCCACCGGGATTTTGTGCGGTTGAGGTAGGGTTAGCTGCTCCTTCGAACGACCAGTTCCAGTTTGTTGGCCCACCTGTAGAAAGGTCGGTATAATCAATACTTTCTCCCTCATAAATAGTTGTTGTATTTGCTTCAAAATCTGCTATTACCTGTGGTACAACATTTACAGTGATATAGTTTGATTTGGTTTCAGTATCCATCGAAGAACTTTTATAGATGGTGAGGCTAACATTAAATGCCCCCGCGTTGTTGTAAACTATATTACCCGGGTTTTGCGCAGTTGAAGTGGGTGTAGCTGAACCGGTAAATGACCAGTTCCAGTTTGTTGGTCCACCGACCGACATATCAGTAAAGTCAACGCTTTCTCCGACAAAAATCGTAGTAACATTGGCTTCAAAGTCAGCGATCAGCTCAGTAAATACTTCGAGTGTTACAGGAATTTCCACCTGTGCATTTTCGGGGTCGTTACTATTTACCAGGATGTTTGCTGTATATGTACCCGGGTCAAGTCCGCTTGCGTTAAAATCTACACTCAGCTGTTGTGATAAAGTGGCTGAAATATTTCCACTAGTCGGGCTTACTTCCATCCATCCGATTTCGGGATTTAAATAATCAATCTGTGTGCTAAAGTCTAAGGTTGCAGAACCAGTATTTGAGATTGAAATAGTTTGTGATGATGTTTGTCCGGGAGTCAGGTTCTGGTTAAGTGATTGCGGATTTACCGATATTTCGGGAGTTCCTGGTTGTACAATCATTTCGAAAAACTCCAGGTATTTCTCCATTACCTCATCCTGGTTTGTAGTAGAACCCATGCCTCCAAATTCGAATGAGGTACCAATTGTTTTATAGCTGTCGGCATCATGGGCCACAGCGCAACCATAAGCAGGCGTTTGGTTCGCAAAAATTGTAAACGCAGGTGAAATGGGTTCAAGATGATCTATATATTCATTTTGGCTGGTGTATGAAAAACTCATTCCTGAAGTAAAAGTTCCACTTTGTCCGAGGATAGTACCCAGGTCACCTGTACCGTCGGCGGTTCCATCGATATTAAACAGGCTGTGTGCTGTGGTCTGACTATCATAATTCCAGGTATCACCACCTTCCATATATAACTTTCCACCACCGTTTACAAAATCTGCCAGAGTTTGTCCTTCTGTTGAATTAAGAATATGGTTCTCGCTATAAATACCAAGACACACAAAAGCAAGATTATAAGCGCTTAAACTGGAAGGGATTGAAGTAGTATAATCAACAGCATGGCCTAAATTTTCAATGGATGCTTCCATATTTGGCCCGGAAGTTTTGGTTCCATCCAGGTCGATAATCACAATATCAGGCTGTCCGACTGTAATATCAAAATTATCATCAAATGAATGGCCACCAGTCGCCTCAAGATGCAGTAACATTTCGATTACTTCTCCAACCGGGGTGTTTCCTGCAGCTATGATGGTAAATGAAGCTTGTGAAGTGCCCTGCATAGCAATGTTTCCAAATGATTGGGGCTGGGAAGTAGTGACAGTAATGTAAGTGCTGGATTCGGAGAGAATACCTGTTACATTGTTCATATTTTCAGAACCGTTATTTTGAACGGTAATCTCCAGGTTTACGGTTTCACCAGGATCAATTTTTCCGTTGTTGTTTCCCTGTGAATCGTCAACTGAGTGGCTGAGATATTTGAGGTTTGGTCCCAGTGGAGTAATGTCAAAAGATGTAATACGGGTGCGCCAGTTCCAGCTTCCGCTGGTGTATTCGGTGGTAAACCAGAATGTCAAATCGTTTTCAGGATCGACAGACATCATGCTATAATCCCCCCAGCGGCTAACTCCACTTTGAGATGATGTCCCCTCAAAAATTGATGTTTCTATAAAAGTCATTTGTCCCAGAGGGTCACCATTGTTCCGGCCTGCAAAGCGTATCGACGGATATGTGGTGCTACTTGATACAGAATACCCGATGGCAATGTCTCCGGAAGAGTTCATAGCAATACTACCCATCCATCGATGGTCACTGTCGGGGCTGTAGGTCCCCTCCTGGTGAAGGCCCCAACTTGAGCCAGTCTTCCGTAACTCATACCACCTTACTGCGGCACTACCGCTTCCGTTATTTACTGTATGGTTGGTTACCATCGCCTGGTATCCATCAAAATTTCGGTATTGCAAGCGGTACATCAACCTGTCGGCCAGGTTGTCAAGGGTTTGTGAAGTACCAGGTTGATTAATGGTAAATCCACCGGTGCTGTAGCTTGAAACAGAAATATCAGGTTTTTTTGTAATCGTTGAATTAGATGTATTTGCCCAGTCTACATTAAGCTCCCACAATTGCAAAACTCCTGGTTCAACAGCTGTAAAATAGTTCGGGGCTCCATCCGGTGGAGGAGTTGGGCCATCAAAATCAGCAGGTAATAAACTACCATAAGCTGTGCCCAGGTTAAAAAATACCATTTCGGCTGAGGCGTCACCGGCTATCATTTTATCCCGGTTAAGGGCACATGCTCCGGCACCCTTCCAGGTGTACGAACTACCCACTTTTTCAAATTGGTTTACAGAAAGGTAATATCCATCGGGCCAAATGCCAAATTTGGGATAATCTGGCATGTAAGTAAATTCGAACGCGTATCGGTGCCACGACCCCAAAGGATCGGCAGTTTGAGAAATGGCCACTAACATCCATTGGGAGCCATCGCTTGTGCTGATTGCAAACTGGCTGGCCATCCATCTATCGGCTTGTTCGTCATATAATACAATGGGATCACCATCATTAGTGCCCGTCCACGAACCGACAAATCCGTCCCAAATTGTACTGTTGTCAGCAGGCCCGTAAAGAAGGCTCCCATTTTTATCATAGATGGCAAAAGCCAGGTTAACCATTTGCATGTAGTGATTTGGGCCAACGTCACCATCTGTATCCGGTGGTGCAACACCACTCAGGTTGCTCACGCCATCAAAGTTGGCTCCAATATTTCTTGACGATTTGCTACCATTCTTGTCTTGAATCACTGGATCAGGTCCTTTGGGTGGGGGCATGTTTTTTATATCTTCTTTAAAACCCATGTGATTTTTTATCACATTGTCTTTCCACTCCCTTTTTCTAATTCCGGGTTCAATTAACTCCATATCGCGCAATGGAGGAGTTGTATCGAAATAAGTTGCCCGGATGATTTCTGTTGGGTATTGAGGTGCCTCCTGTGCGAAAGTTATACCTGGTGAGACAAACGAAAATATTGTCAGAAATATTAATAAATGTTTAAGATTTTTCATGACAGATAAATTTTAAATATTGGTTCTTGATCAATTTACTATTTATATTTGTTGTAGGTAGAGTGTTTACCTTACAACGATTTTTCGAATCACCCTTCCGGACTGGCCAGCTGCATTGAGGAAATATACACCCTTTTGTACATTGCTCAAATCAATTTCAAACGACTGGTTGCTTGTGAGCTGGATGTTGATAATTTCCTGTCCATGCATATTGGTAATCGTAAGTGATTCAATTCCTGCTAAACCTGAAACCATGAATTTTCCGTTTGTGGGATTTGGGTAAATCGAAAGCTGGTTAAAACTATCATTAATGCCACTGGTTCCATTGTAGGATTCCTTAAAGGCTGAAATACCATTTGTTTTAAACTGACCAGAGTAATCGGGTAAATTCTCATCAAATTGTGTAGTAATAACAACCTCTTCGCCAGTTTCAGGATAAAGCACCTTGAAATGAATTTCTTCATTTTCAAACATTCCATCTTTTTCCTGAGTTAACAAGTCATCGCCAAATATGGTTAATGCAACTGGTGTATCTTCAAGGCGGACGCATCCAGTACAGATCCCGTTTTCAGTAAATGATCCAACAAAATCGCCAGCTTGCAGGTTGGTCAAATTTTGTGCATCAATCATTACCATATGGGTTGCCGGAGTTGGTTTTACCATTTGCCATGTGTGTGGTATAACTGGTTTTTCATGTGAAGGCTTTGAGTCGGTACATTCAGGAAAAACAAGTGTTACAGGTTCTGATAGTTTGATCAGATAACTGACACCCGGCTCCAAAACAGATAGTGTGTAAATCGACATGGCTGGCCAGTACACCTGGAAACTTGCCACCGATTTAACCACGTCGAGCTTATCGATAAATGGCATAAATAAGTCATCGGCATCAATATTACACTGGCTTGAAATCGGAAGGAATGACCATCCGGCCGGGAGTATTATGTCATTTTCTTCTTCAGGAATTCCCGGTACTGTAAGCATGACGTCCTGCGACATTTTTATCTGTGCACCAATTGTTTCAGTCCATCCCGGGAAAGTATTAACTCCCTGCAATGGCCAGAATACATAATCATTGTTTTGTAAAATTATGAGCTCATTAATAATATCAGCAAAAATTTCATACAAATCCGGGTTGAGTGGGATCATGGGAAGTGAAAAACCGCTCCACCCTTCAGGAAGTATAAGGCTTTGCTGAAGGAAGGCTTGCAGTGAAATAAGTTTTGAAAGGCCAAAGGGTTCAAACGTTCCGTCAAATTGAGGGAAGGTGTTGTCATAAAATGTGATGGCCGGATGTTCTTCATTCTCACTGATGTCATACAGTTTCCAGATAATGAATTCCCCGATGTCGAAACCGTCTTTTTCAGGAGTTGTAACATCATCTCCAAAAGCCATAATAGTTTTATTATCCTGGGGGAACCACTCGATGGCACCCGCACATTTCTCAACGCCATTGTCAATGTGGAATACGCCTATAAAATCGCCTGCTTGCAAATGTTCACCAAAAATATTGGGATTGGCACCTGAAGGAATAAGGATGGTATGCTGAGATGAATTTAAACTGAAATCCCATCCCGGTGGTAAACCAGTTGCATTGCAATTAAAAACAGCAACAGAATAACTTACTGACCATTCACCATTTCCACAAAAGTTTACACCGCTCACAACTAAAGTGGCATCACCGGCATAATTTTCATCCCATAATACAGAGCAGGAATTACCATTATTTGTTATGGTTCCGGCTTCTGCCGGGTCGAGTATCCACTCATAACTTTCGGCAAACACTATTTCCTCTGTTGAATAGTCGATTTCAACACCCTGGCAGACATTTGTGCTTCCGGAAATTTGACCTGCAGCTTCCGGTAAAGGATTCACTGTAATACTAAAGAAGCAATCATTTTCACATCCACTTTCATCAAGGTAGGTATAAAAAATCTCGAATATTCCCGGGCCAGCCATTGCCGGATCGAATACATTGTTTATTACTCCAGTTCCTGAATAAATTCCTTCGGAAGGACTTGCACCCATTAGATCGAAAGGCACTTCATTGATACATGCCTCAATGTCCGGAGGACAAATAACATCTGGCAAAGAGTTCACTGTAACAAAAAAGCTACATGTATTTGTACAACCATTGGTTTCTGTGTATTCGTAGGTGATTTGGTGAATCCCCTGGCCTGCCAACTGAGAATTAAAATAATTGCCTTCCATTCCCGTTCCCTCGAAAACACCTCCCTGGGGCGATGTGTTCAATGAAAGGTCGATAGATCCATAATCGATACAGACTGCAAAGTCGCCAGGGCAAATTAAGGAAGGTAATGGATTTACAGTAATATAGAAGTTACATTCCGATTCACATCCGGCACCATCCGCCCATGTGTAAATTATTTCATGAGTTCCTTCGCCTGCTACATCAGGGAAGAATTTATCCGAAACCATTCCTGATCCTGTATAGGTTCCTCCGGTAGGGCTTGCTCCTGAGACTATAAATTCCGGTTCGTTTATGCAAACTGAAAAATCTGCAAGACATGTAAGCTGAGGTGTAGGATTGACTGTTATCGTAATTGGATCAGACTGTTCCCCATTACCGCAGGCATTTACTGGAATAACTGACAGGGTGGCCTCACCACTGAATTGTGCGCTCCAGTATACCAAAATTGTATTGCCTATTCCTGACAAAACTGCTGCTGTTGGCGGGGTAATCATCCATTGGTAGGATGTTGCCCCGGGAGCACCAGATGTTGTATATGTGGATTGTGATGTACCCTGGCAAAGCATGCTCAAACCTTGAGGTGTAGCGGCTTTTGCAGGTGTTGAATTAACGTTTATAAAATTTGTTTTCGTTAACAAGTCCTGGTTGTTGCTGCCCTGGACAGTAAGTGTGACATCAAAACTTCCGGAATTGTTATATTTAATTGATGGATTTTGTTCACTGGAATTTGCTGGTGTACCACCTTCAAATTCCCATGCCCACGAAACTACATCTCCTGTTGATTGATCAGTAAATTGAATTTCTTCTACTTCACAAATGGTCGTTGGAGTTGCAATAAAGCCAGCTTCCACAGCTGGGGATGAAATGATTACTGTGTAGTCTTCTGTTTCACCATAGGAAAAATCTCCACAAGGATTAGTTGATGAATTTTGCCAGTTAGCACGTATCCTTAGTCTTCTTTCACCAATTGGAGCGTCTGCAGGTATGTCGATGTTAACACTATAGAGCTGGTTAACATTTACCAGGTTAAAGTCGGTGATCAGCCTTTCAGAATCTTCAAATTCTCCGTCATAATCAAAGTCGATCCACAAACAGGCATCCTGGTCACTATAGTCTGTTTCCCATTGAATGGTGTATGTTTTTCCACCTTCAATGTTTGTGCTCATATTGGTAAAATCACCATAACCATTCGAGCTACATCCGCTGTTAAGGTTAGATATGTCATCGAAGATAAAATCAGTAAATCCATCGCCATATGAACAGTCAGCCGTTGGAGAGCAATAATTTGGCGGACTAACGGTGACATAATCCGTTTTTGTCCTGGTATCTGTAGCGGAAGCATTTGTGGCCACCAAAGTTACTGAATAAGAACCTATCGAATTATAAGTTATAACCGGATTTTGATCTGATGATGAAGAAGGAGTTCCTCCGGGGAACGACCAACTCCAGGAAATGGGGTTGCAGCTTGTATTATCTGTAAAGCTTACCGAATTTCCTGTTACAACTGTTGTAGGTGATCCCATAAAATCTGCTGTAATACCAGAAACAGTAATGTACCCGGTTTTCGTTTCAATATCAGTTTCCGTTCCATCTGTGATGGATAGGATTACATCATAGGTTCCGGCTGAGTTGTATTGTATGGCTGGTGGATATTGTCCTGAATAAGAATTGGGCGAACCTCCGGGGAAGGACCAATTCCATGATGTTGGCGAACCAAAAGAAAGGTCGGTGAAATTGACTGATTCACCCAAACATGGGGTTGTATTATCAGCTGAAAATTGAGCAAAAAGCCCTTCAGTTGCAACTTCAACATTGGAAGAATAACGGTAATAATTTTGTTGAGTAACGGTAACTGTTAATACATCACCAGGGTTTTGTGCAGGGATTGTAATGTTAACAGGTGATCCTGTACCATTGGCTGTCCCAATAATATCTTCATTTACGGTAAGTGCAATAAAAGCTCCAGAATTCGCGGTAACACTATAACTGGTTAAACCTGCCTGTAAAACATTAAGGTGTGAAACAGTTAAATTTTGAGGAACTTCGGTATATAGCGTCATAAATGCATCGCCATGGTGGTGAAATAGTCTGTAGGTTATCTGTTTATCACCAGAGTTGTATGGCCAGCTTGATTGAGATAGAAAGTGCTTTCCGGCTGCATTGCCGAATGCCGGCATTACAAATGAGTTTGGAAATTGGGTAGAATATCCCGGCATAAAATCCGGATGAAGGTTATCAAAAACTCCCCAAACATAGGTGTCGTTCACAAATGAATAGGACACTTCGGTAGCAGCAATAAGTCCCAGGGCGCCACTGTTTTGGCCACCATAAGTGTGACGGTGGAATTTCTCGGCAAAGCATTCACTTGACCGGTGAAAGGCTCCCGTTTGGCAGTTAATGGAGAAAATAAATGGCAGTTCGTTGTTTACATTATTGAGTGAATTAATACTTGAGGTATTAAAGGAGGGTTCGCCCCACCCACTATAGTTTCCATGATCTCTGTGTTGAAGCAGGTAGGAGCCGTCATTAATGGCATTAATTACCTGTGAACCTGTACCACCTGAAAATCCACCAAGCTCCTGTGGAGTTGCCGGTATGTATCCTAAGCCATTGGGCCCAAAATAATTGAGTACTGTAGTAGTGTTGCTTGCTGAGGACCAGGCGTCAGTGCTGGGGTTTCCACTATAAACCGCATTAATTCTTACCGGGTTTTTGCCATGCGAATTCTTTAAATAGCCACCAACTACTTCAGAGCAAATCTGGAACCATCTTTCAGTTTGCCAGCCAAGGGCAGTAATGGGATGGTCATAGAAGTCAGGGTTTGTTGGTGGATTTCTTTCATAATCAAGGAATTTAGATATCATGACCTCCAGTTGAGAAGCATTGTTTGCAGTAATACGTGCAAATACAATATCTGGTAGTTCATTACCAGACACATCTGCAAACCTGTTGTCCGAAACAAAATCGGGGTAGCTTGCTGGGTGTGTATAAGTATAGGATGTTATTCCTGTTGTACCAGTACTGTAATCACCTAAAATGAGTACCGCTGATGGAGGAACTGACCAGGAATTATATGCATTGTTTACATAGGTTTCGATGGCTGTAGTGGTATTGCCGCCAATATCTGTTGTTGTAACAACACCGGTTTTGATCCCCTGAAGTGTTCTGAATTTTTTAATCGAATCGGCCCACGCCAGGAATTCGGATTGATCAGGTGATATGATGAGGTATTCAAAATCGGGAGTATCAGTAGGTGAAGGGTTGTGAAGGTTAAAATCGATTTCGGGAATGATATCAGCATTTATTACGGCACCTTTTACTATAGGGTCCCACCAGCGGCTTCTCAATCTTTGTTCTCCAACTATTCCATTTCCCCCATCAAAAACCAGCTCAACTTCCATGTCCCTGTATATTATGAGTTCCTTAGTAACAGGATTGTACTGGAATGGAGTAATGCCAAGCATTACCACATCTACGCCACGTATCTCAGTTTTTTTGGAAATGATGACAGGGTTCTCCGGATAAAAACCATTTGTTGAATAGATCCTGCTGTCTTTTTCATAGTGCATCGGGCCCGGGTCGGTATCCAGAGGGATCACCGGTGCAGGTGCAATATTCTGGTTTTTTAAAACTTCTGTCCGACTTGAAATAATATTCATCGTCACATTCGCCCCTTGCGGAATGGCGACGTACCTGCTGATTCCGGGTAAATCAGGTGCACCTGCATTGTTTGGAAGGAAAACGCCGGGCAGCTTAACTGATTTCATTTGCTCACCTTCAATATCCAGGTCTTCAAACGAAATTTCAGGCATTGAATAATTCAGGCTCAAGCCTTCCGTACTTACGGTTTTCATGCTGATTCCCTGTTCGCCCCAATTGTTTGTGTATTTTGTTTCCTGCGTATAACTTTGCAGGTTAAGGATAAGTATTGCTGCTATCAGCAATAAAGAACTGTAAAAATTTCTCATTACAATTGATATTAATTAAGAATAAACGTTAGTTCGGATTAAGTTTTATTTGATCAGGTGTTAGGTCCTTGATTTTAATTGTTGAATAATAATTCGTTAAAGTTATTCTTTTTTTTCAATATTGTTAGCTATCCTCCCGGTATTTTGAGCCATACTAAAAACGAATTCTTGTTAAAATCATCGAAAAGAATGAATTACAACACTTTATACGAATTAAATATTTCTCATAATTGGAAAGTATAATTTAAATTAATGTGCCAAAAATATTTTATTTAATGAAATGAATTGAAGTTTGGCGCAAATATAATGTTATTTAAATAATTAAATAAGTTGAGGTGTAGTACCTTAGGGTCGTTTAAAAAGAGTCTGATAATGTAGTTTCAGGTATGTTCTATACGGTTGGTTTGTTTTGATGGTAATCAACAAATGCATCCAAATTTTTGGGCAGGTAGTTTTTAATAATCGAACGGACTAAAGTGATGTATTCGGTGCCTTTCTCAGAATACCTTTCAAGCCCCCTGGCCATTTCCATTGCATTGGGGGGCTTATTTTCCTTACGTAATTCTAACCGTATTTCCCTCAGGTCGTCGTAGGCAAATCCGATGTTCAACAACCAAATATATTCCTCAACACATGCTTCAATGTCCGGAAAGGATTTCACCCAGAACTTTGGATTCTCGACAGCTGAAGGTGGTTCGCCACAGCCCGGAGTGTGGCAGTGAATGCCAAAATAGTTGTTGATGGATTTTGAGTATTTTGAACTGCCCCATCCCGATTCGATAATTGCCTGAGCCAGCACTAACTTTTCAGGAATGATATCCACCCTGAGCATTAACTTATCCATTCGGGAATGAAATTCATTTTCTGTCAAATTTTCTGTGAACAAGCTGTCAGTTAGTCGATACTCATCTGCCATTGCATTGAGCCTTTTCAGCTTCCGGCTTTTATTAATTGAACCTGGGTAAGCTGATTTATATTCGATAAGTTGATCCCGCTGTTCAATGACCCGTTTGTTGGCCTCTACCACACCGGGATAAAAATTGACGATAAATTCGATATGGGTATCAGGCAGAGCCTTAATGGTTTTCATCTCCTCTTCGTTGTATTCAACTGTTTTACCACCACCACAGGAAACAATAAAAAACAAAAGAAAAACAAAAGAAAGATAGCAATATGGTTTCTTAGATGTGTACATACAGTATTGATTTTATAAGTTAACGAAGTTATACATTATTATGGTTTTTAGACTATTAATGTAAGCGTCCCTCTTAACCGAATACATTTGTAATCCTTCAACAATGTAAAGAGGATCTAACTCATTTCCATTCGATCGACTGACTTTTCTTCGCTTACGGAAATCATCATAATATCTCCCTGCGTTTAAAAACTTTGCGTAGTGCTTCACACCTTCCATTAACGATTGATAGCTCCTTACATAAAAGCCTTCATTTGCGGCCTGCTCTGGCTCTAGTCCACAACCCGGCCTTCTGCATCGGATGCCAAAGTAGCTGTTCCCTTCTCTCGCAAACCTGGACCTTCCCCAACTGGATTCGATGGCTGCCTGGGCAAGTGCTATTTTTTCGGGGATAATATCAATTTTAAGAAAAAGCTCATCCAGACATTCGGGTGAACATACCATCGAATCAACTGAAACATCTGGATTCATCCTGTAATATCTGAGTAAACGAATGAAGTCGTTCTTTTCCTGGTTGGAAAGATTGGCTTGCTGCTGGAGCTTTTGAATAATCTCATTTGCGAATTTCCTCTGATCGGTAATTTCTGCGTTAACTTTTCTTATGACAGGTAACATTTCAAACACAAACTCTTCCTGCAGGGTTGACATATTATTGTCCTGTCCAAATAGGTGAATCTGTAAAACGGCCAGAAGTATCGCGCAAGTAAAAATTGACTTATTCAAATGACAAACTGTTTTGATAGGATTTTACCATGATTTATTCAAAATAATGACAAAAAAAATGAACTTTGGAATTTGCTTTTAAAAACGAGAAGCCAAAAGTATAAAAATTTAAAAGCCCCTTAAAGAAAAATTAAAGCGAGCATATAATGTGTATTTTTGCCTGGAATCTATTCAGGTCAAGTTGTACTCAATAATTAAAATGACAGAATTTTAATGGCACTGTCCAATAAAAATAAGGAACTCGAAGCATTGATAAGCTTGCTTGATGAGCCGGATACCGAGATTTTTGGAAAAATCAAGGATAAGTTTTTTTCTTATGGGGAAGAGGCCATCCCTTTTCTTGAAAATGCCTGGGACCATTCGTTTGATAGTAACATTCAATCTCGAATCGAAGATATCATCCATGAGATTCAACTTGAAAAACTTTATAACGAATTGCTTAGTTGGCGCACAAACAATGCTGATGATTTACTCAAGGGATTTATTCTTGTTTCTAAGTACCAATATCCCGACCTGGACGAAAAGAAGCTCATCGATCAAGTTGCTTCAATCATACAGGATGTCTGGCTTGAACTGAATCAAAATCTTACTCCGCTTGAAAAAATCAAGGTCATCAATCATATTATTTTTGATGTACACAAGTTTACGGGGAATAAGTCCAATTTGCATGCTCCTCAAAATTCTTATCTTAAAGACATTCTTGAGACCAAAAAGGGTAATCCAATTTCATTAAGTATCATTTTCATGATTGTGTCTCAAAGCCTCAGGGTTCCAGTTTATGGAATCAACCTGCCTCAGAATTTTATTATGGGATATACTGATAGACTCTATCACAAGGATTACCCTTTTACGCGAGATGAAGTACAGTTTTATATCAATGCTTTCAACAAGGGAGCTGTATTTACCAGGCGTGAAGTCGAACTTTTTATTCGTCAGCTAAAACTGGAAGACAACGATCCGTATTATGTACCATGCGATAATATCACCATTCTATCACGCGTGTTTAATAACCTGATTTTTTCCTATGAAAATTCGGGGAATCCCGAAAAGGTTGAGGAAATTAAAGCGCTCAAAAAAGCACTCGGATAAAGATTTCAGAGGTTAGATTTTTGATGCTAGTCACCCTTAACTATTTTTGATCTGTTCAAAGTCCGGAATTTCCTGTAAAAACAAATAGGTTTTATTTTCAAGATCAACCTGACATGCATAATGCTCCAGGCCATTGGTAATCACCAAATATTTTACCTTTAGTGTCATATTGTATCTGGCCACCTGGTCGAATACTTTTTGACTTATTTTTACCGTACTGGACTTACATTCAACGATGAGCAGCGCCTGGCCTTTTGTGCCGAAAACCGCGATATCTGCTCTTTTTTTCATCTTGTTCACACTTAAAGAATGCTCAACAGCGATCAATGATTGAGGAAATCCTTTTTGAACAATCAGGTATTGAATAAAATTTTGTCTGACCCATTCTTCGGGAGTAAGCAAAATATATTTTTTCCTTACAATATCAAATATCTCGGTTTGCCCTTGCCTATCCCTTGTTTTGTATTCTATCGGTGGCAGGTTGAGGATTTCCATGACTTAATTCTGGTATTAGTTTCATTGCCAAATTTAACATTATCATTAGTTTAATTTACTTTTGCACATTAAAATATACTATAGCTAGCCAATGAAAACAAAGAAAGATATCGTATCGAACTGGCTGCCACGGTACACCGGAACGCAGGTGGAAGACTTTGGAGATTATATTCTTCTAACTAATTTTACCAAATATCTCGATCTGTTTGCTGAATGGCACAATGTGGAGATCGTCGGACGAGACCGCTCTATGCCCAGTGCTACTGCAGGAAACATGAGCATGATCAATTTTAGCATGGGCAGTGCCAATGCAGCAACAATAATGGATTTATTAAGTGCCATAAAACCCAAAGCTGTTTTATTTTTGGGCAAATGTGGTGGGCTGAAAAAGAAAAACCAACTGGGTGATTTAATTCTTCCCATCGCTGCCATACGGGGTGAAGGAACCTCAAACGACTATTTTCCATCTGAAGTACCGGCTTTGCCAGCTTTTAGTTTGCAGAAAGCCATCTCAACAACCATTCGTGAGCATGGCCGTGATTACTGGACTGGTACAGTTTATACCACGAACCGACGGGTATGGGAACATGATGAAAAATTTAAAAAACATTTGCGCAAAACACGTTGCATGGCCATTGACCTTGAAACGGCAACCATTTTTACGGTTGGTTTTTACAACCAGATTCCAACAGGAGCATTGCTCTTGGTTTCGGATCAACCCATGATTTCTACTGGGGTTAAAACCGAAACAAGCGACCAGGTAGTAACAAAAAATTATGTGGAGGAACATATAAAAATTGGGATCGAATCTCTCAAACAAATGATCGAAGATAGGGTAACAGTAAAACACCTGAGGTTTTAATCATAGATAATCACTTCGTTGTATGAATTACGAAAACATTCTGGAGGATTTAAAGAATAAAATTTATCATCCCATTTATTTTCTCTCGGGCGAGGAACCCTATTTCATAGATAAAATCAGTAAATTCATAGAGAATACTGTCCTCACAGAAAGTGAAAAGGATTTTAACCAGGTAATTGTTTATGGGCGAGATACCTCAATTGTTGATATTGTTTCGCTTGCAAAGGAGTATCCTGTTTTCGGGAACTACCGGCTTGTGATTGTTCGCGAAGCACAAAACCTCAAAAACATCGAGAGGAACGAGTTGTTAAAATCATACTTGAAAAATCCTGCTAAATCCACCATATTGGTTTTCGACTACAAATACAAAAAGGTGGATGGACGCACCGAGTTTGCTAAATTGCTGGGTAAAGCAGGTGTGTATTTTCAATCGAAAAAACTTTGGGATTACCAGGTGCCCGAATGGATTGTTGGTGTGTTACGTGATAAAGGTTTCCGGATTTCACAACCTACAAGCATTGTACTGGCTGAAAACCTGGGAAATGACCTTTCGAAAATTGAAAATGAGCTTGAAAAACTTGAGATCAATCTGGAAAAAGGTACTGAAATTACTCCTGATATAATTGAGGAGCATATTGGAATAAGCAAGGATTACAATATTTTTGAGCTTCAAAATGCACTGGGGAAAAGGGACATTTTAAAAGTAAACCGGATCATCAATTACTTTGGGTCCAATCCAAAAGAGCATTCCGTCATAATGGTGATTTCTGTTTTATTTGCCTATTTCCGAAAACTTTTCCTTTTTCATTTTCTTAAAGACAAATCAGAGAATAATTTAGCAGCCCAGCTTTCAATTAACCGCTTTTTTGTAAAAGATTATCGAATGGCAGCTAATAAATATTCCACCCAAAAACTGAGGCAGGTATTTTCGGTGTTGCGTGAGTACGACCTGAAATCGAAAGGTGTGGAAAGTGCCCCTATGGAAGATGGTGAGATTATGCGGGAGATGGTTTTTAAGATTTTGCACTAGCCATTGCTAATTCAGACTTATACTGCTGTACACTTCAAAAGAGAGTAATATTTAAAACTTAATCACTCTTTTTTGGTTATTAACTAAATAGATTTTAATAGAACGATGAATATAGATAACAGGAAAAAAGTATTGTTAATGATCCTCGATGGATGGGGGAAAGGAGATCATTCGAAATCGGATGTGATTTTTAACGGGAATACCCCATACATAGACAGCCTGATGCAGAAGTACCCAACTTCTGAGTTGTTGACTTCGGGCGAAAATGTTGGATTACCCGACGGTCAGATGGGCAACTCGGAAGTTGGCCACCTTAATATTGGTGCCGGACGTATCGTATACCAGGACCTGGTGAAGATCAACAGGGCAATTAAAGACAACTCAATAGCACAAAATCCTCAATTGGTCGAAGCTTTTAATTTTGCCAAAGATCATGAAAAGAGTGTCCATTTCATAGGCCTTGTTTCTGATGGTGGCGTACATTCGATGGCTACACATTTGAATAAACTTTGTGATTTAACCATGGATTATGGCTTGAAAAATGTTTTTATCCATGCCCTTACTGATGGCCGCGATACCGATCCCAAAAGTGGAAAGGGTTTCGTAAAAAATCTACTTGGTCATTTGGAACAATCAAACGGTAAAATTGCTTCACTTGTTGGCCGCTACTACACCATGGATCGCGACAAACGGTGGGAGAGGGTAAAGGTAGGTTATGACTTAATGGTAAATGGAGAGGGTGAACATTCAACCGATATCTTGCAATCCATGCAAAAATCATATGATGAAGGTGTGACAGATGAATTCATTAAACCTATTGTGATGGTTGATGGCAATGATCAGCCTGTTGGAAATATCAAAGAAGGCGATGTGGTTATTTGTTTCAATTTCAGAACGGATCGTCTGCGACAGATCACCACTGCACTGACCCAACAAAATTTTCATGAACATGGGATGCATACCCTGGATTTGCAGTATTATACCATGACCAACTATGATAACTCTTTCAAGGGTATCAAGGTTATTTATGGAAAAGACAACGTAGAAAATACACTTGGTGCAAAACTTGCTGAGGCCGGTAAAAAGCAGATCAGGATAGCTGAGACCGAGAAATATGCTCATGTTACATTTTTCTTTTCAGGAGGCAGGGAAAAAGAGTTTAAGAATGAAAAGAGAATCTTGAGATCTTCACCCAAAGTAGCCACCTACGATTTGCAACCAGAAATGAGTGCCTTCCTTGTGAAGGATGCTATTGTAAAGGAATTAGAAAAACAGGAGGTCGATTTTGTATGCCTCAACTTTGCCAATGGTGATATGGTGGGGCATACCGGGATATACGAGGCAATTTTAAAAGCTGTTGCCGCTGTTGACCAATGTGTGCATGAAGTAGTTGATACAGCCAAAGCCAATGGCTATGAGGTAATGATTATTGCCGACCATGGCAATGCTGATAATGCTGTCAATCCAGATGGTTCGCCAAATACCGCTCACTCACTCAATCCGGTTCCTTGCATTATTGTATCCGACAGGTTTAACAAAGTCAGCAACGGCATTCTTGCTGACGTTGCACCTACAATTCTTGCAATGATGGGAATGGACATCCCGCAAGAAATGACCGGAAAGGTACTCGTTGAATAAAATTTAGAGATAATTTTAAAATTAGTAATATGAAAAAGATTGGCCTGCTGGCAATTGCAATTTTATTGATTTCCCAGTCATATTCACAATTGGATAAATCAAAACAAAAAGATTTGATTTTAGAATTTCAGGAAGAGATGAACACCCAGTTCGCCGACCCTGAAGAATCGCCCCTGGAAGAGAAAGACAGGGAGCAATTTAAGGAACTGGATTTTTTCCCGATCAACCTTGATTTTGCATTTGATGCGGAATTTGTCCGTACACCCAACGAAGCCCCTTTCATGATGAAGCGTACCAAAGATGAAGTGAAATATGTAAAGTACGGTGAAATCTATTTCAAATACAAGGGCAAAGAATACATGCTCAATGCCTATCAAAACCTGAGATACATCGAAAGGGGAGGTGATGCCGATTATCTCTTTATTCCATTCAACGATATGACCAATGATGTATCAACCTATGGTGGTGGACGCTACATTGATACAGATATCCCGGAAGGAAAAACCCTCATCCTCGATTTTAACCAGGCGTACAATCCATATTGTGCCTACAATAAGAAATATTCGTGCCCTATTCCTCCCCGCGAAAATGATTTGAAAATTGCTATTGAGGCCGGGGTGAAAGCGTTCCATTAAAGCGTTTTGTATAGGGCGTTTTGTGTTCGGTGGAGTGATCTATAAAGGGAGGACGGGCTGAATTTACTGTTTAATCATTTTCGCGTGATAGTCTCCATTATCAGTATTTATTTTTATAAAATAGATGCCTGACATCATTTCTGAAACAGCTGTTTCTACAATTTCATTTTTGGCTGAAACTTCCTGACTAAAGATGTATTTCCCTGACAGGTCATAAATATCAACTCTTTTGATTAAAACGTTTGGAATGGAAAATTGAATATTGTCTGAAGCTGGATTGGGATAGATATTTATTGTTTGATTTGAAGGTGTTTCATCAACTCCTAAAGTGGCAAAGCTATCCTTTGATATAAGCCAGATATCAGGATCAAACTTCACCGAATCAATCACAAACCCAGGATCGGCATAATACTCCTGTCCCGAATAGAAATTCTCAAAAACAAAAGTGGTGTCTTTTCCTTCACCATAAAAACGAACAGGCACAGGCATTTCAAAAAAGGCAACCGAAGCGTGTGACTGGTCCTGGTTGATGGTTACAAGTACCTGCTGATCTTCTAACTGATTTACATTAATTCCATACATCGGGTAACCTTCGCCATAATACCAATCGCTGTAAAATTCATCCAGGTTGCAATTGCAGGCAGTTTCAAAATGCGATTTCAAATCATCATTGGTGGCAAAACGGTAGGCAAGCATAGGGTCGCTCAAATAATTCCTGACAGCTGTAAAAAACGCCTCATCATCAATAACCCATCGGATCATGTGTAATACGTAGGCACCTTTGTGGTAAGAAAGTCTTGGATCAAAAATCCGATCAACAGAAGTGGTATCTTCACAATACACCGAACCATCAATTTCGCTTACCACTGCACTGCGGGTATTACTTTTCCATAAGGGAAACCAAAATCCATTTTCCATAAATTCATACGACAAGCCTGTCGAATAGGTTGCAAATCCTTCATTTAGCCAGATGTGATGCCAAGATGAAAGTGTAACCATATTTCCAAACCACGAATGCGCCAGTTCATGCGACCGGATGTCGTGGCTGTAATGGCCCATAAAACTCATGGTCTGATGTTCCATGCCACCACCCCAGGCAAATTGTGCATGGCCATACTTTTCTTCTCTGAAAGGGTAGGGCGAAAAAAGAGTGTCGAACAATTGCATCATTGTAGCTGTACTGGCAGTTTGTTCAGCAATGATAGCAGAGTCTTCCGGGAAAACATATTCCAGTATTTCCACCTGCTCGTCATCCAGGTTGGCATAATTTGAAAAATGGGCATAATTTGTAACTGCAATTGCTACCAGGTAGCTCACTATTGGATAGCGATGTTGCCAATGGTAAACTTTGTTTTCACCCTCTACATTTTCCGAAACCAAAATCCCATGGCTGGCTACACGGTATTCCTTTGGTGTCGTTACACGCACATCAATGGAATCAATTTTATCCCTCAGGTCATTTTTTCCTGGCCACCACTCCTTAGCCCCATAAGGTTCTGAAAGGGTCCAGATAATGGGCACACCTTCATGTTCATCTTTAATAAATGCACCAAAACCACCTCCCTGGGCGGGTTCGCCCTGGTAAAAGATAGTGAGCCAATCCAATTCATTTTGCTGTAATACTTCGGTCAAATCAATCCGGAATTCATAATCGGAAATAAATATAAACTCCATCTTTTGATCTCTGAAAAAGACCGAATCGATGGTCATATTGTTGTTCAGTTCCAGTATTATGGATGAAACATCGTCTTGTAAGGCCTCTAGATAAAATGCAATATTTCCTTTAATGTAAAGTATGGCAGGGTCGATTTCCCAATTGAAACTAGCATACTTAATATCAATATTGGATCCTGCCCGCGATTCGTGAATTATCCGAAGGTTTTTATTTGCTTTGCTTTCCGCCTCTGCAATTTGTGAAGTGTTGTCAGTGAATTTAGTTTCCTGGCCATAGCCAAAATTCAATACCAATAATACAAAAGGTGCAAGCAGTAAAAGATGTTTCATAACATTTTGTTGTTTGTTATATTAACGAAGCCAAACGAACTATAGTTTAAGCTGAAATCTTGAGTCCACTCTGAAAAGTGGTTCTTCTCCACCAAAGCACAAAATCACTAAACTCCACTAAAGCTAACTTGTAGATTATCAAATTTGTGTCCTGAAAGCTTTCGGGATTGTGCGTTAAAGTTTTTGAGGCATATTTTTAACGTTTAGACTTTTCAGACTAGGCTCAATCTATCGAGCTAAGATCACAAAGAAACAATTTTTCTGTATGATTATATGGCGAGTTATTGACCATTAAAAAAGGAAAAAGCCGGACCTGGGAGGGTACGGCTTTTCGTGTTAACCAAATTAGTGAGCTATGAAAAAAAAACTCTTTAATCATGTGCCTAATCGGACAATGATTTTGTTGTATCGTAAAAATTCTGTTCAACTGCTGCCCAGTTAACAACATTCCAAAATGCGTTAATGTAGTCGGGGCGCCTGTTCTGGTATTTTAAATAATAAGCATGTTCCCAAACGTCAATACCCAGAATTGGTGTGCCTTTTATGTCAGCATCATCCATCCAGGGGTTGTCCTGGTTAGGTGATGAAGTAATAGCAAGCCTTTTGTTTGCGTCAACTATCAGCCAGGCCCAGCCACTGCCAAAACGGTTTGCTGCCGCTTCGTTAAATTGTTTTTGCATGTCTTCTAAACGGCCGAAAGTTTCGCGAATAGCCAAAGCAAATTTGCCTGAAGGTTGTGCGTCAACTTCTGGTGAAAGCACGTTCCAAAAAAGTGCGTGGTTGTAAAAACCGCCACCATTATTTCTTACACCGGCTGGAAGCCGACTTGCCCTGTTGAATAGCTCCCTCAATGTTGATCCTTCGTTTTCGGTATTTTTAACTGCGGCCATAAATTTATCATAATAGGCGCGATGGTGCTTTGTATAGTGAATCTCCATTGTCCGTGCATCGATGTGCGGTTCCAGCTGGTTAAATCCATAAGGTAAGTTCGGGAACTTTAAATCTTTAATTCTTGTGTCTAACATTTTCTTTTTTGATTTTAATTGTGTTGTTTCTTTTGGTCTTATGAACATAGGTTTAGGTACTTTGTTTACGGGATTCTTGTTTTTTAGTTTTTTTAACAAATAGAAAATAGTTGTTAGTAGAAAGAGGAAAATGAAAGGCAGAATGCATACAATTGCTGAATCTTATTCCTGCAAACTTAAGAACCAATACGTGGTAAATTAAAAAGATTGCTATGCAATATTCCAGGCTTTCGAAATAAACTTTTGAAGCAATGATATTCATTCAGAGTGTTAAACGCGAAATACTAAAACTGAACCACCAGCTTTATATTCAACTGGCGTGGTGTAAGATAATTCGGAACAGCATACTGACGGCCCGAAACATCAGTTACCCAGGTATAGGAAATGGTATTGTTTACCTGCAACAAATTAAATACCTCCAGGCTTATCCAAACGGAGTTAAGGTAGCTTAGTGGATTTTTTTTGTTGAAGCTTGTGTGTGCTCCAATGAGTTGTTTTGAGAAACCAATATCCACACGGCGGTATGATGGCATTCTTAATGTTTGCTGATATCTTTGGGATTTAGGCGGTCCGAACGGAAGGCCGGTGCCAAAATAAAAAGCCAGGTGCATTTTATATGTAGGATTCATCGGGAGATAATCCTGGAAAAACATGCTGAATCTGAAACGCTGGTCTGTAGGGCGTGGTATGTAGCCGGGCTCTACCCTTTCATTGACTGCTGCTTCAGGATTTTCCTCCGGCCCGGTGCCAATCTGATCACCATCTGAATCATAATAATTGTAATAATAATCACCGTAAATATCCTCCTCGGTTTTCATAAACGATATGCTTGCCCAGGATTCGATACCTTTTACAAATTCACCATTGATTTTCATATCGATACCCGTGGCATAGCCCTTTGCAAGGTCGAAGGAATAATACCTGATCCTTACATTGTCAACTTCGTAGGGAATGAGGTCGTCCATGGCTTTATAGTAGGCTTCGGTTACAAACTTGAACGGACGTCCCCAAATCTGCAAATTCCAATCCATGCCAGCCACAAAATGTATGGATTTCTGGGCCTTGATGTTATAATTTATCTCACCATTGAAATCCCGCAATTCACGGTAAAAGGGAGGCTGGTAATAAAAGCCTGTCGAGAAACGAAACAAAATGTCTTTTCTCCAATTGGGGTGGTATGCTACAGTTGCTCTTGGACTAAGTAAAAACTGTTCACTAAAATCCCAATAATTTGCTCTTAATCCGGCAGTTACCGAAAAGTCCTTCTCTTCGTTTCCAAGGTTCCACGTATTTTGCACATAAGCCGAATAACGGTTCGTACTCAACGTGATGTCCGATTTAACATTAAAATCCATTTCCAGTGGGTAAACCGGGGGATCTAATGATCCAATCTGATCGGATGGGCGTGGCAGGGTATACCCGGCTGAATCGATCATTTCCCATTCACTAAGTTGGTCTTGAATATCTTCGTGCTGGTATTTTAATCCCCAGGTTAAAAATCTACGTGGTTTTTCGTAAGAACCTTTGTGTTCGACATTGTATACTGTAGCTGTTAGATAATTCCGGGCATGCTCAAGGAAAGTACCCACTCCCTCCGATTCAGTAACTTCACCAAATTCACTTTCGCCAAACCCGGATTCCAGTTTGCCAATCCAATATTGGCCCTGGATGTCAAAGGTTTCCCTTTCATCAGAGTTGTATGCCGACCCAATCAGGCTCAGGCGCAGGTTTTTATCCGGTTTATAGGTGAATTTAAAGGCACCCATGTAGGATTTGTATTGATCAATTTCCTGTCCGTCAAAATATATTGTAAGTTGCTTCGCCTCCTGGATCGTGCCAAAGCTGGTTTCCCGTGTTTCAGGAATGAAATTGAATTTATTATTTGAATAATTTCCAAGAACCGCAATCTCCACTTTTGGACTGATGTGGTATCTTAATACAGTCTGGATGTCGAAAAATGAGGGATTGTAATCACCCTCTGTTTCCAGGGCATTTAATACGTATTGATTGGATTTTTGACGTACACCCAGCAAGTACGAAAATTTCTGGTTGTTGGTTGCTCCTTCAAGGTGTGCTGTAAGTCCAAGAAGGCTCAATGAAACTGAACCAGCAAATTCGGTAGGTCGTTTGTATTTGATGTCCAAAACCGACGACATTTTGTCTCCATATTTTGCATCAAATCCACCGGCAGAGAAAAGAATTGCCGATGTCAGGTCAGGGTTTAAAAAGCTCAATCCTTCCTGTTGCCCTGCCCTGATCAGGAAGGGGCGGTAAATCTCAATATCATCAACATACACCAGGTTTTCGTCGAAGTTACCACCACGTACCGAATATTGTGTGCTCAACTCATTGTTGGAAGCCACGCCGGGCAGGGTTTTTATCAACGATTCAATACTTCCGGTAACTGTTGGTATTACTAAAACCTCTTTTGGGTCGATGCGCTGCAGGTTTGTATTTCTTATCCTTTCATCCTGGATGACAATATCGGGCAGCATTTCAGCTGTTTCTGCAAGTGATACGTCAATTGTTCTGGTTTCGTCCGGTTTAAGGTTGAGGTTAAATTCCTGCCTTTCAAATCCAACAAATGAAAAGACCAATAAAATATCCTGGTTAGCCGGTACTTCAAATTCGTATTGTCCCTTTTTGTCTGAAACGGTGCCTCCAGGCAGTCCCATGATAGAGATGTTTACCAGATCGAGCGGGCGGTTTTTTTCGTTTGAAACTGTACCTTTAACAGTAGCTTTGTCCTGGGCAGCTACTTGTAACCCGGCCAGGATCAATAAGAATATAGTTAACCTCTGCAATATGATCATTAGGAATTCTTGTTACGCTTTTTGTAAAAGATCGCCAAAGCTAATATTTTTAGTCTTTCTTTCTTTTAAATTTCCCTTCTTTCCAGGCTTTGATAAACTGTGCCCAGGCAAATGGGTTGAAGATTGTTATAGGTGTTGATTGTCCATAATAATATAGTTTGCTCGTTTCGTTTTGCATGTAGTTTTTATAATTCATACTTCCATCCATTTCAAAATTCATCATACGTTCCTTCATTTCGGCCTTAGCCAGGTTTTTCCTTGCTATTTCAAGATCATCATCCGGAATGTCAAGTTCCACAAAAGCTTTTTTAAATTCTTCCACGGTAGGCCAGGGGTAAATTAGGGTTGGAGAAAGCATGATTGTATCCGCATCCATTACATGGATAAGGGAATATCTTTTTTGTGTTATGGTATCCGGAATTACGAAAGTGTTTTTTTTATACCCCATCGATGAAAATACAATGGTATCATTTTTTAAAGCTACAAAAGAGAAATATCCGTAAAAATCGCTAAGCGTTCCACGTCTGCTGTTATTAATGATAATGCTGGTAAATGGAACAGGATTCAGGCTGTCGGCATCTACTACAACTCCTGAAAACTGCACTACATCATCATCATGGAATAAATTTTGAGCCTGAGATACCTGTGCCTCAAAAAATAACATTAACCCAAAAAGTATAATAATATATTGTGGTTTCATGTAGTGCTGTAATCAAATGCCAATACGGAATTTGCAGATTTTAAAACGGTGTCGGCATTCAATTATTTTGGCAACTGTTGATTTGCATTGTAAGCAGTAAAAATATTGAGTAATGTGCCTGCATTTTTAAACAAAAAAAGCTGCTGCAAATCGGGTTTGCAGCAGCTTTTTCAAATCAGTAATATTTTTTATACCCCTAAAGCAAGGGTGCCTTTTTCGCCATACTTTTTTAATACAGCACTGATCCCTAATTTATTGATGGTTCTTAAAGCAGAAGTAGAAACCTTTAAGGTTACCCAACGGTTTTCTTCTGGTATGAAGAATTTTTTGGTTTGCAGGTTAGGATAAAACCTTCTTTTGGTCTTATGGTTCGAGTGCGAAACCTTGTTTCCTACCATCATCTTTTTACCTGTAATATCGCAAGTACGTGCCATTTCTATATGATTTTCAAGTTACTTTTTCAAAACGGAGTGCAAAGAACGTATAATTTATTTAATTGACAAAACATATTTTATGAATTTTGTAGGGGGGCGGTATTTTTTGAGAAAAACTTACCTTTGGCTTTTGAAGCTGATTATAGTACACTCATTTCTAACTTGCATTTACCAGCAACCAAAAAAATAACATTCCGGAAATGAAAAAAATATTTTCAATAATACTGTTTGTTATGTTCCCCGTATTGCTTTTGGGACAAAGGATTTCATTCTTCAAAGAAAGTTTAGATTTTAACCTGGAGGAGAATTTTTTCGAAGTTGACGGATTATATTATTTCAGGAATCTTACTGACCGGGAGGTGAAGCAAATGCTTTTTTATCCTTTTCCGGATGTGGAAAAATACGGCGAAATTGCCTACATTGAAATCACCAGGGAAAATGACACGCTCTCGATGCTTGCTACACAATCCCACAATGGTTCGATGTTTAAAGTCACCATCCCACCATATGGAGAAGAAGCATACAGGATAAGATATGGTCAAAAGTTAGTTTCCAATGAAGCAATGTACATTATTACCACCACCCAGGAATGGGACCTGCCATTTGAAAAAGCAATTTATACATTTACTTTCCCAAAAAGTTTTACTATCAATTCGATTACAATCCCACCTGATTCCATTGAAACATCCGCTGATAAAACAGTTTACTATTGGGAAAGAGAGGATTTTATGCCCGATGTAGATTTTATTTTTAAGTTCACTGAAAAGTAATTCACAATTCATCTGTTGAAGACTTTTTTGTTTCCTGGCTGAACAAAATCAGCATTATTTACTTTTGTTGATTAGATTCTTCACCTTTAACATTGTTTGATGCGATTAATAAAATTTTTCTTTTTGTATGTTGTTTTCCAGATGTTGGCTCCACAACTTTCTGCACAGGACTATATGAAAGTGGAGGCAAAAGATGGTGATGGGATTTATGCTCTTTTGCGAAGGTATAGCCTGAATCCTTCGGAGTACATGGATGATTTTATAGATCTCAATAAAAATTCACTGGGTAAAAACAACGAATTGTTGAAAGGGGTTACCTATCTTTTACCTGTCACCGAAAATATCTCCACCACTGATTCATCAAATGAAACCGGTGTTTTTCCCATTTTCGGGAAGGAATATAAAAACATAGAATTTAAGGATAATCAACTTCAGGGTGCGATCTTTTATGTTATTGCCGGTCACGGTGGCCCTGATCCAGGAGCCATGGGGAAAAGGAATGGCCATCAGATGTGTGAGGATGAGTATGCCTATGATATCAGTTTAAGGCTGGCCCGGAATCTTTTGGAGCATAATGCAACAGTTTATATTATCACCCGCGATCCTAACGATGGTATTCGAGATGACTTTTATTTGAAATGTGATAAGGATGAGTACGTTTACGGAGATCTGACAATCCCTTTGAACCAGGTAAAAAGGCTCAAACAGCGTACAACTGCAGTCAACGCCATCTCTAAAAAATACACAGGCCGGTATGAGCGGTTGATTGAATTGCATGTGGACTCGAGATACCAGAAACAGAAAGTAGACATTTTCTTTTACCATCACCCCAGCAGTAAAAAAGGCAAGGCATTGTGTAATACACTCTTTCAAACAGTGAAAAAAAAATATGCCGAAGTTCAGCCAAACCGGGGATACAATGGTACGATAAAGGGCAGAAAGCTGTATACCTTGCGCTATGCCAATCCTGTTTCAACCTATATCGAACTTGGGAACATAAACCACGAGAGGGATCAGCAACGGCTTGTAATTGTTGATAACCGCCAGGCCATTGCCAACTGGCTAACCCTGGGATTAATCAAAGATTTTAAAAATTCAAAGTAGGACAGTTGAGTTTAGTGTTTGGCGCTAGTGTTGCATGCATAAAATACAAAGCATCAAACTCAAAATTTTATACAATTCATTTGATGATAATGAACGGGTGACGCATAATCGTCGCTGGTTAAATGTAATCTATTCGCAAGTTTCTTTCTTCTATCAATTTCCCTCTCCACTCACTCAATGCGAAGAGAGTTCGTTTTTAGGTTTGATATTCAACAATTCCACCCTCAACATATTCAATGCAGCAAGAGCAGCCTTCCTGATATTTCGTCCGCGATGTTCACCAAATAAGAATTTTTGTGCAATAACTTTTTCAGGAGTGGCCAGTGCTATCCAGGTCGTTCCGACGGGTTTTTCGTCTGTTCCTCCGTCAGGCCCGGCAATACCTGAAGTTGCCAGAGCATAATCGGTGTTGAGCTTTTTGCGAACTCCAACAGCCATTTCTGTAACCACTTCTTTGCTGACCGCACCAAATTGTTCGAGTGATTCAAGTTTCACTTCCAGTTCATCCATCTTAACTTCGTTGGCATAAGAAATTACCGAACCCATGAAATACTCAGAACTACCGGCAACACTGGTGATCAAATGGGCAATATATCCACCTGTGCAGCTTTCGGCTGTGGAAATAGTTTTGGATTCTTTTTTTAACAATTGGCCCGCAATCAGTTCAAGTGTGTCGTCGTTAAACCCGAAAATCAGATCCGGGATAACCTTTGTCAATTGTGAGATTGCATAGTCAAGTTGATTGTTTAATTCAATCTTGTTCTTCCCAATGGCAGTTACCCTCAACCTGACAATGCCCGGCTGTGGTAAATAGGCCAGCTTAATGTTAGGGGGAAGTTGTTCTTCCCAGGCCTCGATAGTTTTAGCCAGGAATGATTCGCCCACACCTTGTGTTAGTACAGTATTATTTACAATAAAATCACCATTGAGTTTTATTGAAAGCCGGGGAAGAACCTCATTTGAGATCATTGGCTTCATCTCGAAAGGTACTCCGGGCATCGAAACAAAAATTTTATTCTTCTTCTCGAACAACATTCCCGGGGCAGTACCATTCATATTTTTCAGTGGAGTGCAATTGGCCGGTACTTCAGCTTGTTTTTTATTGAGTTTGGTTACCGGAAAACCCCTCAATTTGAACAGTGCTTCAACATTTTTAAATGCCTCCTCATTAAAAACAAGTTTGGTGTTAAAATATTCGCACAGTGTGGGCTTGGTAATATCATCCTTTGTTGGTCCCAGCCCGCCGGTTATAAGAATTATATCAGCCCTGTTTTCAGCTTCGGCAAGAGCATTCAATATATGTTTGCGTTCATCTGAGATGCTGGTAATTTGATACACCCGAATCCCTAATAGATACAATTGCTCTGCTATCCATGCCGAGTTGGTATCAATCACCTGCCCGATCAGTAGTTCGTCACCTATGGTAATTATCTCTGCTTTCATTTACTTCCCTTCGTTTTAAGCTGGTGCAAACGCCTTATTTTTCTTATCTTTGCCACCTTTTTTCTGCAAAATTAGAAAATATCGTTGCACCTTTTCAGATTGGAGTAAAGAATATGGAACGCCTAAAAGAGTCGGAACTGATTATAAACCCGGATGGAACCATTTATCACCTGAACCTCAGGCCAGGAGATATTGCTGATAATATTATCCTGGTAGGTGATCCTGGCCGTGTACCAAAAATCTCGAAATATTTTGACAAAATTCTTCACAAAAGTCAAAATCGCGAAATTGTTGCCCACACCGGAGAACTGAGCGGAAAGTTACTTACAGTAATGTCGAGTGGTATGGGTACGGATAACATCGATATTGTTTTGAACGAACTGGATGCACTGGTAAATATTGATTTTCAAACCCGGAAAATCAAGGACAAATTATCTTCACTTAATATTATCAGGCTAGGTACTTCCGGTGCAATTCAGGAAGACATTCCCATCAACTCATTTGCGGTATCGTCGCATGGAATTGGATTTGATGGCATGCTTAAGTTTTATGCCAGTGAGCAGGTTACCGACAATAGTTTGAGCGAGGAGTTTATTCGCCAGGTGGACTGGCCCGGAGATTTACCTTATCCCTATATTTCTGCCTGTTCGGATGAATTGAAAAATAAAATAGGTAAGGGATTGAATACAGGAATGACAGCCACGGCTCCCGGGTTTTACGGCCCTCAGGGCAGGGTTTTGCGCATCCCTTTGCACCATCCCGATTTGATGAATAAAATGCAGCATTTTCAATTTGATGGTAAGCGGATCATCAATTTCGAAATGGAAACTTCAGCGCTTTATGGCCTTGGGAAACTATTGGGACATAACACCCTTACCTTTTGTGCAGTGATTGCTAACCGAGCATTAAACACCTATTCCAAAATTCATCACCAGGTGATCGAAGACTTAATAAAACTGGTACTTGAAAGAGTTAGTGAAGATTAGATTTATCTGTCAACCATTCACTTTTCACTACTCACTATTTCCTGGTCGTTTTCATAAACTCTTCAATTCCCGGAACGCCACCCTGGTAAACAAGATAACCATCATAAGGCTCACGTTCTGTAATCTCGTCGTTGATCGGAGTAAGCATGAGATTTCTCACTTCTTCAGGATCGTCAGTTTGCCCCAGCACCCAGCCCAGTTTAATAAATGCTACCTCGGGTAACATATTGCCGGCAGGAATAATGCCTTTGGCCATCATGTCGCGTCCGGTATCGTAAACAAACATATGCACATAACCCCAGATGGTTTGCAAAGTCATATACATGTGAACTCCTTTTTTGGCTGCTCTTTCAATGGCAGGGTAAAGTTCTTTGTTAACATGCCCCAGGCCGGTACCAACAATCACAATACCTTTGTACCCTAATTCTACCATTGCATCAATTACGTCAGCTTTCATGGCAGGATAATAATAAATCATCGTCACCTTGTCGCTGAAATAGGGTTTGATGGTAACGTTTCTGTCCTTACGGCGGTGGTTGTATTTTTTCTTAATGTGATTTATTCCTTTGCGGCTGACCGTAGCCATTGGTGTATCACCAATAGTTCTGAACGTAGAGCGATAGGATGAATGCATTTTTCTGACCCGTGTTCCCTTATGAAGCAAACCATATTCGTCGGAAGTAGGGCCAAACATACATACCATAACCTCTGCGATATCAGAATGGCCGGCTGCTGTGGTGGCATGCATCAGGTTGAGAGCTGCATCGGAACTGGGCCTGTCGGAAGAACGTTGTGAACCAACAAGAATAATGGGCACCGGGGAGTTTTGAATCATAAAGGTTAGTGCAGCCCCGGTATGGTGCAAAGTATCGGTTCCATGGCCGATTACAATACCATCGATACCATTTTCTATCTCACGACCTATGGCTTTTGCAAGCGACATGTATTGTTTTGGCCCCATATTTTCGCTGAAAACAGCAAACACCTTTTCCGTAGTTAGGTTGCAAATATCTGCCAACTCAGGGACTGCTCCATATAATTCACCTGGTGAAAATGCAGGAATTACAGCTCCCGTGCGATAGTCAAGCCTTGAGGCAATTGTGCCACCGGTACCAAAAAGCTTTACGCTGGGTAAGTTTTCAGTGTATGGGAATTCCTTTTCAGGGATTTTATAGTTGGCTTTTTTATAACCGGTTTCCACCATGTCAGTTATATTCTTGATGTCGATGCCTACATTGTAACCGGTGATGATCTTCATCACGATATGCTGGTCGTCATCATTTTCGGCTCTTGGTAAAATAGTACCTTCAAATGCACCTCGTGTGGTATTAACTTTTGCCTGACCCCAAACTCTGACATTGTATTTTTTAAGTGTTTCAAGTGCTTCACCCTTATACCCCTGGAAGAAATCGTCTTTCATTATTGTGAATTATAGTTGATAAAAAGTCTTTGGTTAAAATGATAAATTTGGGATTAGCGGGTTTTCAAATATTCATTGATGTTGGCTTCAACCCTGTTTAGTACATTGGATACATCAGCTTTGTTGAATTGCTCGCCGGTAATATTTTCGTACAGTTCGATGTACCTTTCTGAAACAGATTCTACAAATTCATCCGACATCTCGGGTACCTGTTGTCCTGCCTGCCCCTGGAATCCGTGATCCATCAACCATTCGCGTACAAATTCCTTGGATAATTGTTTTTGTGCTTCGCCATTGGATTGTCTTTCCTCATATCCATCAAGGTAAAAATAACGTGATGAATCGGGTGTATGAATTTCATCAATCAGGTAAATTTTGCCATCTTTCTTGCCAAATTCATATTTAGTATCCACCAGGATTAATCCCATTTCCTTTGCAATTTCAGTACCCCTGTTAAAAAGTTCGATGGTATATTTTTCAAGCAATGCATAATCCTCAGTTGATACAAGGCCTTGTTTGATGATCTCTTCCTTCGAAATATCCTCATCGTGGCCTTCGGTGGCTTTGGTGGTTGGTGTAACGATGGGCTCAGGGAATGCCTGATGCTCAACCATTCCATCCGGTACAGGTACGCCGCAAATTTCACGGGCACCTTTTTTATATGTCCTCCATGAACTACCGGTCAGGTATCCGCGTATGATCATCTCTACCGGGAATGGATCGCAGTAATGGCCAACAGTTACCATAGGATCGGGTGTAGCAAATTTCCAATTCGGCACAATGTCCTGGGTTGCATCAAGGAATTTAGAGGCAATCTGGTTCAATACCTGCCCTTTGTATGGAATACCTCTGGGCAATACTACATCGAATGCAGAGATGCGGTCGGAGGCAATCATCACCAGCAACTCATCATTAATATTGTATACATCCCTTACTTTTCCTTTGTACAAATTTTTTTGTCCAGGAAAAGTGAAATTGGTTTTAATCACTGTATTGTTCATTGTTGTTCTTTTTATTGTTATTATTATTCGTTTGTTTGTTGCTTACATCGCCGTATGCTGTAATAATTTTTGTTACCAGTTTGTGCCTGATAATATCCTTTTCATTCAGGTAAATAAAATAAATACCTGGAATATTGTCGAGAATTTTTGTAACCTGCACAAGGCCTGAAGATTGGTTCCTTGGAAGGTCTATTTGTGTAATATCACCCGTAACTATAAATTTCGCTGATTTGCCCATCCTCGTGAGGAACATCTTCAATTGGCTCTGGGTAGCATTTTGGGCCTCGTCCAAAATTGCAAAAACATTATCGAGCGTCCGGCCACGCATAAAAGCAAGTGGTGCAATCTCGATGGTGTCGTCCTCAAGGTAGCCCAGCAATTTTTGGGAAGGAAGCATATCACGCAATGCGTCGTACAATGGTTGCAAGTAAGGATCGAGTTTGTCTTTGAGGTCACCCGGCAAGAAGCCTAAATTTTCCCCTGCTTCAACAGCTGGCCTGGTTAGTATAATACGTTTGATTTCCCTGTTTTTTAAGGCCTGTACGGCCAGAGCAACTGCGGTATAAGTTTTGCCAGTCCCGGCGGGGCCAATGGCAAAAATCAAATCGTTTTTTTTGCAGCTATCCACCATCAGCTGTTGATTGGGAGTGCGGGCTTTGATGAGTTTCCCATGTCTTCCGTAAACCAAAACATCTTTTCCTTTAAAAGGCTCAGCCATTACGCCTTCGCCTTCTGAATCCAACAGGTCGCGAACATCATGTTCACTCAATTTGCCAAATCTTTCGTATTGAAGGATCAACAAAGAAAATTTACGGTCGAACAAATCTATCTGACCCTCATCTCCAATAATTTTAATTTCGGTGCCACGTGCTATCACTTTCAATTTTGGAAATTGATTTTTCAGTAAATCAAGGTTTGTGTCGTTTACGCCAAAAATTTCGAGAGGATTAATGGAATCAAGAGAGATGGTTTTTTCTGTCATTCAGTGAGTTTATGTTTTATATTTTGTAATTTATTATCATCCGTATCAGTCAATGTTTTACTTCAGCATCAATTAGTGTCACTTTTTTCCGATAGATTTGAACTGTCGCAAATCAATAACTGAAACCTGTCAAATTATATTTTAAAAAACCTGATGTTTAATTGAGGTGTCAAAATTATCAAAAATTGTAATTAACCTTGGCAAGAAATACTAATTTTGAAGTTTTTAAAACAAAAGCAGGATTTTGGATATTACAATATGGCCATCATCACATTAACAAGCGATTGGGGAATAAAGGATTATTATACTGCTATGGTAAAAGGAGCAATCCTTAGCAAGATGCCCGGTGCAGTGGTTGTGGATATTACTCATAGCATTGTACCTTATCACCTCAATAATGCGTCGTTTGTTTTAAAAAATACTTTTGGGACATTTCCAAAAAACACTATTCATATTGTTGATATCACCTCAGATGCTACCATTGAAATGCCGCATGTTGTTGTGGTTTATGATGATTATTTTTTTATCGGGACTGATAACGGAATCTTCTCACTAATCTTCGATCGTGCTCCTGATGATATTTATGAAATTGATATGATCCAGGATACAGACACCTTTACTTTTTCTGCACACGACCTGTTTATTAAGGTGGCTGAGCATATTGTAGCTGGAAAGCCCCTTGAAGAGATCGGACCCAAGAGGGATAAACTTACACACCGAATACCATTGAAACCGGTTACGTCAAAAGATCTGATCAAGGGTCATGTAATTTACATAGATAACTACGAAAATGTATTTACCAACATCACCCGCGAAATGTATACCCAGGTAGGGAAGAAGAGAAGGTTCAGTATTTCTTTTGGTGCTTCACGTTACCAGGTGGACCTTATCAGTCAATCGTATAAAGATGTTTCAGAGGGTGAAATACTGGCACTATTCAGTTCAACCGGCCACCTCGAAATTGCTGTGAGTATGGGCAACGCAGCCGGATTGCTGGGGCTGAAACTTGATGATTCGGTGAGGGTGGAGTTTAGTGCTTAGTATAAATAATTTAACCTGTTGATATTTCCTTCCCCTGTTTTCTCCCTACCGGATTTACATTATTTGATCTTGGAATGCAGATACATTAACATATTTTAATGTAAAGCATCAGGAACCTAAAAATGGATAATCCGTATATCCTTTCTCTCCACCATGATAAAAAGTTGATTTGTCAGGTTTGTTGAGTGTGGCACCTTTTCTATATCTTTCTACAAGATCAGGGTTTGAAATGAATGGTTTACCAAAAGCAATCAGGTCGGCTTCATTTTTATTTAACATCCTGGAGGCACTTTCAGGGCTGTGGCCACCACAGGAGATGAGGGTTCCTTGGTAAAGATTTCTGTAAAATGGTATTATGCTTTTCCCTGGAAAATTCAATCGTGTTTCAGGTGGCATCATTTCACTGATGTGTAAATAGGCCAAATCGTAATCGTTAAGATTACTGACAATGTAGCCATAGGTTTTTTCTGGGTTTGAATCGAATGTCTCTGGCCGCACTGCTTTTGGAGAGAGCCTCAATCCCACCCTTTCGGGAGGAATATTTTTTAATATTTCTTCAATCACCAAAAACAAAAACTTTGATCTGTTTTCTATTGATCCACCAAATTCATCATTCCTTTTATTGGTTCCATCCATTATAAACTGATCGATGATGTATGCATGGGCCCCATGAATTTCCACTCCATCAAAACCGGCTTCGATGGCGTTTTTAGCACCTTTGCCAAAATCTCCGATGGTTTTGTAAATTTCCTCAATTGTCATGATCCTTGGAGTTTCAAAAGGTATATGGCCTTCAGGGGTTAATACTTCGCCTTCGGGTTTTATACCGGATGGCGATAGTGGGAGTTTATAACCCGGCTGCAGGAGGCTGTGTGAAAACGGCCCAACATGCCATAATTGAAGAAATATTTTCCCACCCTTTTCGTGAACAGCTTTTGTAGCCTTTTTCCACCCTTCAATTTGTAATTTCGAATAACAACCCGGAGATCCGGTATAACCATAGCCTTCCGGCGAAATCTGGCTCCCTTCCGAAACGATCATACCTGCTGAAGCACGCTGTTTGTAATATTCTGCAATCAACACATTTGCTGTTAGTTCAGGATTTTCAGCCCGGCGGCGGGTCAAAGGGGCCATGACAGCACGATTATTAAATTCAAGATGGTTTGATTGAAATCTATCGAAGAGTGTATTTTTCATTTTTATTTTTATTTTTGATTTTGCGAATGTAGCGATAGAATTAGATTTTACAATATTCCTTTTTCCCTTGGCCACTTTCTTCCAACCGCTAAATTTTTAAACTTTCTAAATAACAAGTCAAAAGCAGCATGGTTTAAACCAATCCGATATTTTTTGATATGCCTGCAAAATTGAATAAATGTTAAAAACTTGACAAAGGGGTATGTAAAGTTGTACATTTGTAAAGTTCAAAATAAATGAAGTATATAAAAAGCAGAAAAACAATGTTCTATAAATCTAAACTTCGAGGTTCTTACGGCAGATATTACCCAATTGCAATTTTGTCATGTTACATATCTTGCATAATTGAATATTTAATCAGACAAAGTCTACGAGAAGATGGCTATGAAATTCCACCAGTTCCTTTTTACAGTGCATTGGCTATGGCTGTATTTTTTGTAGTGATGGGAATTATCCAATTGTTGCGATACCGGCTTTGGGTAAGCCTGGTTTTAGGTATACTTCTTGGACTCGGAACTTTTATGAGTTTGGGGCAGTATGTTTTTTCATTCATTACGGTTCAGATGTATCTGCTCAATTATATTGTACTCGCCCTTTACATTGTAATCAACTGGCGTACTCTGTATGGGCAGGAAAGATATGAAGCCGGTGCCCGGAGGCTGTTTAAACTTTCCGCTGAATTACTTTACGAAACTTCTGAAGGATTTACCGAACGGCCTTTCTCTGCAGGGAGCATTTCTTCTAATAAGGATGAACTGATGGGATTCGCGAGGTTTATCAATGGAAAATACATAGGCCGTACATTTTATCTCGAAAATTCAATCTACATAGCATTTTCGATGAACAAGAGTGTGATAAAGATATTGCATCCCAACGAAGTAAGTTATATTTCAATTGGTAAAGATGGAGCTGTTACTGTAAGGATTTCGTCAGAAGATTACAGGCAATACAGAGCTACCTTCAACTTCGATCAGTTGTGCAACTCGATGGGAAATGTATTTAAACGATTTCTTGAATATTACCGGAATGGAAATGAAAACAGGATTATTACTGAATTAAAAACAGCCCGTTAGTTATTTAATTGTTAAACAAAAAAATGAGAAAAATCATGAAAACAACCATTAGAAATTTATTAATTGCTACCCTGCTTCTTACGCTAGCCTGTGAGATCAGCAGGGGACAGGAGGCGGAAAATTCCGGCAAGTTGCTAAAAGAATTCTACTTCGCTGTTGAAATGAATGACATTTTATGCGGATACAGTGTTGGTACAATCACCGAAACCTTTTGGGAGGGACATCCAAGTGTCGAGGTAAAGGAAGATGTTTCGTTAAAGCTAAAGATATTAGGACAGGGCATGAATGTTAGCCTCAATCATCTTTACTATCTCAATCCCGAAACCGAAAGATACCTTTTCAGCGAAATTAAAATGTCGAATGGAGGAGTAAACCTGCGCTATACCACTAAAGTTAGTGGCGACAGTATTTGGTTTACTTCAACCACACGTGGTGAGCCAAAACTAATTCTGCTGGATAAAGAAACTATCCTCGAATCACCACTTTCATATCCACATCTTATGAGAGATGTAGTGAATGGAGAGCAAACCGAAATCACCTACAAAGTCTTTGATAATAGGCGGGGTGAGGTTGTTGAAAAGAGATACAGTATGCTGGGTGCTGATAACATAAATCTGGCCGGAGAAGATTATGAGGTTATAAAATTTGAGGAGTTGAATACTTCTTCGGGTGAGAAGTTAACACTGTGGTTAGATAAAGCCGATGGAGGAATACTGAAGTTTCAGAATCCACAACGAAAAATTTATCTTGCCGATCCATCGGTGACCAAGCAAATCCAAATGGCTGATGCTGACAATATAATTTTTGCGAGCGTTAACAAAATTATTCCGGATATTCATGGAATCACTTACATGAAAGTGAAGGCAAAAATTGAATCAACCGGAGAATGGATTGTGGCTGAAGATCTGAGCTTTCCGGGACAAACGTTTACCGGAACAGTTGAGGAAAACTTTATCGACGGAATTTTTGAAATTGAACCGTTACGCTATGATGGGGCAAATTCACCCGCATTCCCATATGGTTATAAACTTTCGGAGTCGATGTTAAAATATATTGAGCCTGAAGACCTTATTGAATCCGATCATACTTCGATCATTGCAGAGGCCAAAAATATTACTGAAGGTTCTGAAAACGCCTGGGAAGCGGCTACTCAATTAAGCGACTGGGTTGCAAACAATATTAAAGGAGCCATCCCTGGAGGTGGATCAGCAATTAATACCTACAATTTACGTGAGGGTGAGTGTGGCTCACATTCACGGTTACTTGCTGCATTTTGTCGTGCAGTCGGTATCCCATCACGCCTTTCAATTGGTTGCATGTACACCACTTTTTACAACGGTAGTTTTGGGCAGCATGCCTGGACCGAAGTTTTTATGGGAGATGCCGGCTGGATTGCAGTGGATGCTACTGCATTTGAAATTGATTTTGTGGATGCAGGCCATATCCGCTTGGGAGAAAAAGCCTCTTTCTATCCGAAAAAAATGGAGATCATCGAATACAGGCTGGGAGATGGAATTGCCAATTCGGTTAATATTGAAATACCTGAACGGTATGAGTCGCTTATTGGATGTTATACCCATCTTAAAAATGGTAAAGAGTTTAAAATTCTTTATCAGGATGGTTGCCTGGCTGTTGACATTCCTGATAAAATGGTGCTGGCCCTGGATGATCCGGATGAAAATGGTTTGTGGTATCCTAAAATGACCCGCCAGATTAACTTTTCTTTTTTGAACGGTCAGGATGGAAAAGTAAATAAAATGAAGCTACAGCAACTTATCCCGGTTCCCAGGAAATCGGAGTTGGATCAACCATCTGAAGATACGCCCGAAAATTTATTGGCATTCACCGGAATATATTTTCTGCCCCAGGCTTCTGCCGAGTTTAAGGTTTATTATGTTGATGAGGATTTGGTCCTTTCTGATGCATTCTCAAAGAAGGAAGTCATTTTACAACCTTCAGATGAATTTGGAAAATGGACTGACGGGACAACAAAAAGAGAATTTTTCTTTGAAAAAGGTGAAGAAGGAGAAATCACCAGTCTGGTTATATTGGATAACCTGTTTTTGTCAAAGGGAATACCAATTTCGATGGTTATGTCAAGGATAATTGAAAATTCAGGCGTTGATGAAGGAATAAAAAAGTATTACGAATTGAAGGCTAGCAATGAAGAGGAATATATCTTTGGAGAGGAGGAATTGAATGCTGTAGGGTATAAGTTGCTTTCTAACAATCAAACTGATGAAGCTGTTGCAGTCTTTGCACTGAATGTACAGGAATATCCAGAATCATGGAATGTATACGACAGCTTGGGTGAGGCCTATTTGAAGCAGCGGAATAAAAAGTTTGCAAAGAAGAACTACAAGAAATCAATCAAACTGAATCCCGATAACGAAAATGGAAAAGCGATGCTCAAAAAAGTGAAAACGGAATTATAATTTTATGAAAATGAAAAAAGTTGTTGATCATATGAAGGTGTTGAATTGGTTTCTGTGTTTCCTGATCCTGTCAGTTGTTGCCTGTAATTTTTCAAACCCTTACTCTGACAAGGTTGATGAGCTTGTTCAGCAATATGTTAAACAGGATAAGCTGAATGGATGCATTTTGGTTGTGAAGGATCATCAGCTGATTTACAAGAAGGCATTTGGATTGGCTAATCCCGAAACTGGAGAAGTTTTAACCCTGAACCACCGGCTGAGGCTGGCATCAGTCACCAAGCAATTTACTGCCATGGCCATCATGATTTTAAAAGAGCAGGGCAAACTGGATTATGACGATGACATCAGGAAATTTCTCCCCGAACTACCCTACGAAGAAATCACCATCAGGCAGGTTTTATCACATAATTCCGGCCTGCCTGATTATGGTGAATTGCTCGAAAATTATTGGGATACAATTCATGCTGAAACTGCCCAAAGGAAACTAGCCAACAATTATGCGGTGTTGGATTTGTTGGTTGAACATCAGCCTCTCGTTCTTTTTGCACCCGGAGAGGACCATAAATATTCAAATACCGGTTACAATTTACTGGCATTGATCGTTGAAAGGGTTTCCGGCCTAAGCTATCAAGATTTTATGAAGGCTAATGTGTTTGGTCCAGCTGGTATGAAGAATACCTTTGTAAATGCTGCCGATGAATATCTTCCCTCAGAATTACGGGCAAGGGGATTCAGGGAATCAAAGGATGGAAATGGTTATTATATTTGCGATGAGCATTACCAAAATGGAATGTTTGGGGACGGTGGGATCTATTCCACTATTGGTGATATGTTTTTATGGGATCAGGTTTTGTACACCGATAAACTTGTTAGCCAGGAATCTTTATTGGAGGCATTTTCTAAGTCGAAATTGAACAATGGAGCGGAAGTAGGCTATGGTTTTGGGTGGTCGGTGATTGAGGATGAACGCGGTGATTTTGTAGCTCATGGTGGAGGTTGGGTTGGTTTCAGTACTTTTATTGTGCGAGATTATCAAAATGGGAATGCTGTCGTTCAGCTTTGTAATCGTCCGGGTATCAGGCGGGGTGAACTGGCGTTCTCAATTTATGAGTTGTTGCATGTTGGGGAGTAGGAAAATGGAGTATTGGAGGGATGAAAATGGGTATATTTAAATTGTGGATTATGAATGAAAAATGTGAAAGAAATAATTTCTAACTTCTGCCATCTGGCTTTATCCTCAATAAGAAATGAATTTTTGAATTAATTAATAAACGATTCTGAAATGATTTATAACAGAAAATTGAAACCCGAAAAATCCATTGTTGGCTTCGTTCCGGCAATTGCTTCTTTGGTGATATTAATGATTAGTGCCTTGGCAATTGGCCCTAAAGGTGCGATTAAGGTACTTGGTGTATGCATGTTTTTGTATGCAGCCATAACCTTTGGTTTTTATTACGCGAGGACAAAGAGTACAACCTATTTGATCAGTGGAATCTACCTCACAGTTTTCGGGTGCACATTATGGTCCTTACAATTCCAGTATATAGGCAATCCAAACCTGGTTTTCCCGCCACTGGCTCGCTTTTTTGGAATTTGGATGGTCATCTTGTGGGTTTGGCTGCTATACTTAATGGCCACTCGCAAAGCAAAGTGGAAGGGTACCGAAATTTTAGAACTCGCCGCACAGGGTGTTGATCCCTCAGAAGATACTTACACTGAAAGACCCTTACCCGTGGGGAAGGTAGAAGCCACAAGGGATGAAATACTTTCGTTTGCAGCTTTTTTACGGAAAAACCAAATTTGTATGTCCTACCAGGATGATGATAAAATTTATCTTGTACCCATTACCATGAAAGACTCGATGTATCTGGTCATCCATCCTGAATTTAATGTAATCGAAAAAACATGGGTATCCTTTAATTACACCGGGGATGTTGCGATACATATTTCAAAACAAAGCTACCTGATGTATCGCGAAAATCTCACCTTCAACCATTTATGCAATTCAATGGGCAATCTTTTCATTGAGTTTTTCGAGTGGTATAGAAAGGGTGAGGGCGTTCGTGTGATTGATAAACTGGATGAGTTAAAGCTCAATATTATGACTTAATAACGAATAAAACGAAATGATCATGGAAACAACAACTGAAGTAATTTTTGTATCACTGATTTTGGCCTTTATGCTGGTATACGTGATAAGCTCAATAGCAATTATAGATTACCTGAGTAAGCGAGGCGTGAAAATTAACTGGATACTACTCAGGCTGATGATAATCCCATATGTTGACAAGTATAGAAAATTAACCAAAAAGGAAGATGGGAAAACAGGTAAATTGTATTATGTGTGGTTGGGCTCTGTAAACCTGGCATTGGTTTGTTTCATTCTATCTGTGATACTTTAATAACAATAATTTTAGGAACCATGTATTTTAGACGAAAACTCAGGCCTCCGGAAATGAATCCTGAAAATTATTTTGGGATTGCATTTGGTATTTGTTCTGTCATTCTCTGGATTTTATTGGGAATGGAAGTGGCGTTTGGATTTATTGCCATATGTATTTTTTGTTTTGCGTTTGTCCCGCTTTTTAGTTTTCTGCGGACTAAGAACACCGGCTTTCTGGTTTTGACAATTATGTTTTTCCTGGAGATTATTTATACCTCAATGATTGCGCTTGGAGGACTTTATAAATTTAAGCAGCTTACCCTTTCAGCAGGCGTGATATTTACTTTTGCTGCTGGGGTAACTTTTTATTTCATTTTTACCCGCCGGCTAAAATGGCGTAGCCGCGAAATCCTTGAGTTAGCAGCCATGCCAGTTTCCGATACAACGAATGGTTTTACCGTTAGGCCAATGCATACTGGCAAATCGAGTTATTCGCAAACTGAACTCAGAGCGTTCGCTGAATTTGTTTTAAGAAACCTGGTTGCAATCCCATATTTTGAAGAGAATCGGGTGGTTTTTTCACTCGATCATTCATTGTCAAGGATAGTTGGATTGAAACAGGAATATTCTCAGGAATCCTGGATTTCATTTGACAATGATGGAAATGTTACTGCACATATTTCAGCGAAGGATTATGTGAAATATAAAGAAACCTTCGCTTTTGATAAATTATGTGCTAACCTGGGGGAACTGTTTGCCGGGTTTATGGAAAAATTTCTTAATGGTGAGGGGGTAAGGGTAATAGATAAATTGAATGATTTGAAGTTAAATCCGTTTACTGAATGAAAAACTAAAGGCATAGAGCGCAAAGGTCTTGCAGAAGAAAGTAGGACTAAAACTGAATTGATATTTTCCCTCAGCGCCCTCTGCGTGCTTTGCGGTTAGATAATAAAAAGCAGAGATTGAAGAGGACACAGAGAAAACGAAGAAAAGGAGAAATAGAAAAGAATGAATTTTAAACAGGCAGCCATATTGGGATCATACATGTCGAAAGACTATGCCGAAGACTTGTTCCGGCTACTGGCCACTTACACCAGCATTTCGGCGTCGGAAGCTGCATCAAGATTAAACCTGCACATTAAAACCGTACAGGATTTTCTGGAGGCCATGGCTGAGCTTGAAATTCTTAGTAAAGAAGAAGTTTTTGAAAAGAAGCGCCCCTACTTCAGGTATATTTTAAAGGTCAGGGAAATTAGTATGGATGTAGATCTGTCCCCTCTTTTTCCTGAAGATGAGCAATCAGAAGAACCCGGCCTGCGCATCCGGGAACGAAAGAATGCCGGTGTTCGTTTTACGACTGCACGAAATAATCAATACATCAGCAGTGTGGCTATATGGCTGGGGAAAGGAAGGGAGCAAACCGAACGCCGCATCAACCTCAGCATACCACAGGGAAAATTTTTATTTCATTTGCCATTTCCCAGTGCTGAATATCTGAGCGTTCATGAGATCATGGAGAAAGCAGAAGTGGAAGTTTCACATACCTCAGAAATACTGGATATTGTTAATGCCCTGATCGATTTAAAAGTGATAGAAAAGGAAATTTTATGAGTTTTTTATTAGATAAAGAGCGCATTAGAAAATTCGATTTACTTCGACTGGTTTATTTCTTAACATTCCTGTTTTCATTTGCCCTCACCGAGATCGGAAGGTATATCTATCGCCCTTACATTTACGAAAACAATATCAACGATTTCGGTATTGCCGACTCCATGGGTAACCTGGGAGGAATCGCTGTGCAAATATTTTTCGGACTTTCCATTTTAAATCCTGGCAGAAAGAAAGGAAAGTACCTGATTGGTTTTTTTACTGTGGGTTATATTGTTTATGAATTTCTACAGCCTTATTTGCCTAAAGGCACATTTGACTGGAAGGATATTTATGGGACTGTATTAGGAGCTGCTTTTAGCTTACTGGTTTTTCTAATCATACATGCTTTAAGAAAGACCAAAAAATGATAGGCCAAAAAAAACCTGTCAGATTTTAAAAACCTGACAGGTTTAATAAATAAAGTAAAATGTCTATACCATCTTCTTATAAACAATGGCCACCACACTTACATCATCACCTCCCATATTAATACTGAGGCCGTAAGGCTTTTCAGCGGGAATGTCGATTTGTGCAGCACCGGTTTTTCCAGTAAGTTGTTCCCAAACAGTAACTGCCTGGTGAACACCTGTTCCTCCGGTTGGGTGTCCCCAGCCAACCAGTCCGCCTGTGGTATTCATTGGAATTTTCCCATCACGTGCCGTGGCTCCCGCGTAAATAAAGTCAGCACCTTCACCATGCTTTGCAAATCCCAATGCTTCTACAGCCAGCACACCGGCTATGGTAAAGCAGTCGTGAGTTTCAATGGTGGCCAGGTCATCGATGGTGATGCCGGCTTTCTTTAATGCTTTGCGTGCAGCATCTTTGATGGTTTCCATAACTGTCAGGTCGGTCGGATTTTTGGTGATGTCCCGCTCAGATGTTGCAAAGCCAACTACCTCGACAGCATCCCTGATATTGATTCCGCATTTTAGCAAACCATCTTCCGACATAATTGCAATTGCTGATGCACCATCAGAAACTTTGGAACAATCCAGCACATTCAAATTGTCTACAAAGAATTTTCCGTTGGGTTCCATCTTCATGCAGGTAGCTTCAGGGTCGGGCATTGTGTTGTGATATTCCTGTGCAGTAGGGCAAAGTCGTGCATTTTCGATGGCATTGCGATACCAGCGTGAGAGGCCTTTGCGTGTACGCTCCTTTCCAAATTTCTCGTAGTAAGCACCCGCACGGTCGCTGAACTGGCCTGGGAAGAAATATGCATGTCCGTTTTTCCGGTTTTGATACCATCCGGCTCCAGCCAGAACATCCGCGCCATAAATGGCCTTCATTGTATTTTGAACTTCTACACCGAGTGTTAAAACTGTATCAGCCCCGGCCAATACATTTTTTATCCCGGTAATGAGGGCCATGCCTCCCGAAGCACAAGCTGCTTCAACACGGATGCTGGGTTTGTATTGCAATCCCTCATCAATCATGGGGATAAATCCTGCAAGGTGTCCCTGGTTGTTAAAACGTGGGGCCATAAAATTGCCAATCACACCTTCGTCTACATTTTTTGCGCCACCAATTTGTTCCAATGTTCCTTTTCCGGCTTCGCTGATATAATGTTCCAATCCCGGCCTGGGCTTTTTCGGATGAAATTCCTTGCGTCCTGTACCTAATGAAACGGTGTTGTAACCTGCGGCCATATATATTTTTCTGTTCATCTTGTGTCCTCCTTATTTTAAATAGTTATTGATGGGTCCGTAAGCATGGAAAAATCCTGTGAGCATAACGGTGTTTACATCGTTGTCGTTGTGGGCTACCCCTGTGTTGACAAGTTGCTTGCCGATTTCATTGGAACGCGTGTTGTAGGCCTTTGCCAGTTTCGCGCCCATGGTGTCCATTCCGTTCAGTTCATCAAAATATGTTTGCAGCAAATCAGCTTTCTTTTTGTTAAAGTTGACAGCTTTCCATGGCTTGTACGTAGCGGCCATTGTGCCAAGCAAGGCATCGCACTTTTCGCTGAAATCAGGAATGGCTACATAATCTTTCTTTTCAGGATCGTAAATGCCAGCAGGCCTGCCTCTTTCATATTTCAGGAAACCATCCTTTTGTGAGCCATCGGAGTTTTGTCCGCCTTTTACACCCATATCGAAGAGTTTGTCAAGGAGGTCGCTTTGCAGATTTTCTGTCTCCTGGTAAGGATTCATTACTGCCATAATAAAACGTACCACATCAATTCCAACATAATCGATTAACTGGAAAATGCCCATTGGTCGAACAAGGAAATCCTGTGAAACTTTGTTGACCATGTAAACTGATTCGGTAAACGAATAATCCTTCATAAGTTTTTCTACCTCTGCGATCCCATGCAAGGCATCGCGCATGAAATGTCCGTTTCCAATAAATCCGGCAAAATCGTTGGATGGAACCACAACCTTTTTCATACTCTTGGCATAGGCCAGGGCAAAATCTGTCATATCAGCACCATTCTCGTCAATTGTAATCAATTCAACCAAGCGTTGTACTGCTGGTGGATTGTAGAAGTGAAAACCTAAAATCCTTCCGCCAAGACCTGCCTCTTTGTTCAGCACAGAGATGGGGATGGAAGAAGTATTGGTGAAAAACCATGGTTTATTTGGATTGTTTTCGTCGATCTGTTGGAAAATCTTCACCTTCAATGCCTTGTTTTCAGCGATAGCTTCAAAAACCAAATTGGAACTATAGGCAGATTCCATTGTGGTAACCGGCCTCACGATGTTCATAACATCAAAGATGTATTCATCGATGATTTCACCATTTTCAATCAAGTCTTTACGGTTGGCATAGGCTTCACGCAACCAAATCATCTTCTTTTCGGCGAGTTTTCTAACTTGTCCCCTCAGGTATTTCATCAGTCCGGCCAGTCCTTCTTCCGAAAGGTCGATGGCATTCAGTACAAATGTTTTTCCCTTGTTTTCTGGTTTCATGCTCAGGCTGGCCATTTCGATGGCTGTGAGCAGCAGTATGCCGCTGCCCATTTTTCCGGCGGCACCCAGCACACTGACTTTCTGTAATCTTTCGTCGTAATTCATATTTTGGATTTATGTGTTATAAATTTGATTGAGTTCGGTTTGTGTGAATTTTTAACGCATAACTATTGTACATTTTTTTGCTTTTATTCTTCGCCTTTATTTTCCAATAGACGTTTTAGTTTTTCTTTGCTTGGAAGTACAGTCTGGTATTTGCTTGCAAAAATATGTTCATTATTCTTAGGCAAGGTGTATTCAACAACTGCCTCACTTTTATTCTGACAAAGTATCAATCCAATAGTCCGATTTTCATCCTTAAGTTTTATTTCACGGTCGTAATAGTTAACGTACATTAGCATTTGCCCAATGTCTTGATGTTTTAATTCACCAATTTTTAAATCAATCAGGACAAAGCATTTTAAGATCCGGTTATAAAAAACCAAATCTATCCTGAAGTGTTTTTCGTCAAATGTTATTCTTTTTTGCCTTGCATCAAATGTAAAACCTGTTCCTAATTCTAGCAAAAAATGTTCGAGTTTATCTATTAATTTCTGTTCTAAGTCATTTTCAGAGTATGTCGGTTTTTCTTGCAATCCAATAAATTCTAAAATATAAGGATCTTTAATTGCATCTTTTGGCTTTTCAATGATTACTCCTTTTTCTGCTAATTCTAAAACTTTGTTTTCATCACGGCTTAACGCTAACCTTGTGTATAATGAACTATCGAACTGCCTGTGAAGTTCCCGCAGGCTCCAGTTATTTTTATAAGTTTCGATTTCGTAAAACCGGCGTTCATTTTCATCATCAATCCTCATTAATTTCAAATAATGCGACCAGCTCAAAATGAATTCGTCAGACACTGTCTGACTTTTTGAGTAAGATAGGTAAAAGCTTCGCATTTGTTTAATATTGGTCGGGGAAAATCCTTTTCCAAATTCAATAGATAGCCTTTTTGAAAGTTCGTTGATGAGTTGTTGCCCATATTTTGCCCTTTCTTTCCCTTTTTGTTCTTCCTCAATTATAACTCTACCAATTTCAAAATAGGTGTTCACCATTTTTTTATTCACGGTTTGAACAATCGAATTTCGGGCAAGGTGAAGTAATTGAATTACTTTATTGTAAAAGTCGGTATTTATATTTTTCTCAATGTTTGTCATTTATAGACCATTTTCAACTGAAAATATGTCAACGGTCCGCAAATGATGGCCCGCAGCCGTTCACTTGCAGAAAAGTTTTAGTGATACGTATGTTTCTTTTTGTATTCATTTTTCCAGATGCCCGTTAACCGGCTGTGGACCATATTTGCTGTTAGGGCACGTAACTATTTATTAATAAAGTTTTTGTAGTCAATTGCCAATTTTTCATCCTTTACGTAAAACGTTTTCTTGTTTAAAGAATCCGGATAGCATAATTGAATAGAATCACCCTCCGAAAAGCGATCAAAAAAATAGTTTTCCATTGTTGTCATTACTACATCATCTAAGATTTTTTCATTATGATTTTCTCCTGCCAATGGAAGATAAATTTCTCCTAGAAAAGTTAAATCTGGAGGCGACTCAAGGTTTATATTTTGTATTTCAATAGAAATAAGTGCTACAAATGAAAATGTTATGTCCACTAAATTCTCGTTTGGAATATCAAATTCAAAATAGCCATCAAAATCAGACATTGTTTGAAGAATTAGCTTTTTTTCATTCATGGTTGATTTTTGGTTTGACTCGCATACACTAATTCTAGTGTGTGGAAGCGAGGACCATGAATCTAGATCTAATACAATTCCACCAACGATCCCTTGTCCGTAAAAAGCAACTGTTTTTATTAGCAATAGAAAAAGTATGATTCGTTTCACTTAATCTGGTCTTTTATTGTTTGAAATTCATGTGTCAATTTAATCTCTTTGTTAAGTGTTTATGTGCCCTAACTTGTTTTTATAAGTACCTTTTATCCACATTTAAGCCATTATTGGGTAGATATGTAAACCTTTCAGGTTTTAGAGTTCCTAAGCTTCCAGGTGTATTTCTAAGCTTTCAAACCATCACAATTGAAAACTGCCCCTTACCACTTCGGCCTCTCCTTACCCAAAAACGCCTTCATCCCGGTTTCGCCTTCATTGCCTTTCCCAAACAGTGATCCAAACTCCATGGCTTCCAGTTCACAACCCTGCTCAAAATCCATCATCATACCCCGGCGGGTAACAGATTTTATAAGTTTCACGGCACGCGGTCCCTTGTAACTTATGGTTTTTGCAACTTTCATGACTTCTTCCATCAAAGCTTCTGGCTCAACAACCTTTTGCACAAGGCCAATACGCAGGGCATCTTCAGCGCCAATCATATCGGCAGTCATCAGCAGGTAGAGTGCATCGGCCAAACCAACCAGGCGTGGCAAGCGTTGTGTTCCTGCATAACCCGGGATCAATCCAAGGTTCACTTCAGGCTGTCCAAATTTTGCCTTTGTACTGGCAATCCTGAAATCGCAGCCCATGGCCAGTTCCAGACCACCACCCAGTGCAAAACCATTTATGGCAGCTATTACGGGGATTTCCATTTTTTCGAGTGAGCGGAAAGTGTTTTGCCCCAGCCTCGAAAATTCAGATCCCTGCTGCTGATCTTTATCAACCATTTCGGCAATATCTGCTCCGGCTACAAAGGCTTTTCCCTCGCCTGTAATAATCATTACTTTAATTTCGGGCATTCCGGCAATCTTCTCAATCATGGCGTCCATCTCATTAAAAAATCCTGTATTAAGCGCATTCATTGCTTTTGGCCTGCTAATGGTTACCAGTGCAATACTTTCGATGGTTTCTAGTTTTAATATTTCAAATTCCATGTTTTTTTAACTTTTAGATTAATATAAAATGAGTATGATTTCTTGCCGGATTTTATGCTTGTTTTTCGATGAAAAACAGTAAAAAATTAAGGATTAAGCAATTGAAAATGACCATAGCAAGCACGTTAACAAATTTTTAACAATATTAAGAAAATATTTCAAATTAAATAGCATTATCTTTGCAAAGAAAAACATCAAGATAGGTAGATGAAAAAATATTTGATTAAAATATTTTCAGTGCTTCTTGCATGCTGGATGGTGGTCATTACAGGTGGCTTACATGTTTATGCCAACGACTGCAGTTGCTGTTACACGCAGGAGGTTTCGATGCTTGATATTGATTCATGCTGTATTGATGATGATAAAATTGAGGCCTGTGAAGCTGATGAAAAATTCAACGACATTTCTTGTTGCCCGGATCCGGGATTCATTGGCATAAACATCAATACTGAGGATTGTAAAACAGATAATTGTTGTACTGTCAGCCACAAGTATTACAAACTTGCAGACTCATTCCAAAATTCAGAAAACATCCTTTTAAAATCTGTAAGTCTGTATACGAGTTTGATGCAGGAATTGAATGAGGATGCTTGTATTGAAAATGATTTTCATAAGTTAATTTTCACACACAATACTTCACCCCCCGGATTTACTGGTAAGGCTTTCCTCATCTTTACCCACACTTTAAAAATTCCACTTACTTAATAGCCATTAATTGTTTGTGATTGCCCTTCGCTTTGTAGCGAAACCACAATGCAATGTTCAATAAACTAAGCAAGTATAGTTTGCTATGTGATGGACTAATTATCCATTGTAGCGTAATTATTAATTGACAATTTGGTATAAATTAAGAATGAAAAAACTAGTTTTATTTTTTGGATTTATTTTACTTTTTCATGGCCTGGGATATGCCCAGCATGTAAGTGGAAAAGTATTTGAAGATAATGGTATGGGCGAAATGGTTCCCCTGGTAGGGGTGAATATCTATTGGGCTCATAACCTGCTTGGAACTACATCGGATGCCGATGGAGGTTTTGAAATTGAAGGTGTGAACAGCCAGGAAAAAGACAGGCAAATGCTGATTTTTAGTTTTGTTGGTTATCAAAAAGATACTCTTCGTGTGCAGGAAAGTATGTCTAATATCGAGGTCATCCTTGCTGCCAGCCGGATGCTTGATGGTGTTGAAGTTTCAGCACGTGAATCAGGATCTCATTTTTCGCGTATTGATCCAATCCTGACCCAGAATATTTCAGGAGCAGAACTTACCAAGGCCGCCTGTTGCAATTTATCTGAAAGTTTTGAAACCAATGCTTCGGTGGATGTTAGTTACAGTGATGCTGTTACTGGGGCAAAGCAAATTCATTTGCTTGGATTGGCAGGTATCTATAGCCAGATCATGACTGAAAATATTCCTAATTTCTATGGATTATCCAATAGTTTCGGTTTGATGTATGTGCCTGGCCCATGGATGGAATCCATCCAGGTTTCGAAAGGTACTGCGGCGGTAGTGAATGGCTACGAATCGATTAGCGGGCAAATAAATGTTGAATATAAAAAACCCGATGATAGTGAGAAACTCTATTTGAATGTTTTTGGTGATTCGTACGGAAGGCTGGAAGGAAATTTCAATACCGCTACCAAATTAAACGATAAGTGGAGTACCATGCTCTACGGCCATGTGAGTAACAACCAGCAAAAGGATGACCACAACGGAGATGGATTTTTAGATCATCCCCTGTACACTCAATACAATATATTAAACCGCTGGAAATATTTTGGTGAGCGATACAGAACCCAGTTTGGTTTTCAGTATATCAATGAGGATCGCATTGGAGGCCAGACTGATTATGATAAATCGGACGAACCGATCATTACAAATCCATACGGGATAAACATTAAAACCCGTAGAACTCAGGCCTTTTGGAAAAATGGAATTGTATTTTCCCGGCCGGCAACAAGCCTGGGTTTTATTAATTCCTATACATGGCACGACCAGGAATCGATGTTTGGATTACGTGACTATAATGCTACCCAAAACAGTTATTACGGCAACCTGATTTTTCAATCCTATTTGGGCAATAGCCGTCATGTTTACAGCACAGGTGTAAGTTATCGATATGACAATTATGATGAAACAATGAACGATAGTGCATTTTCATTGATGGAGAGCGTTCCGGGGATTTTTTATCAGTACACCTTTACAAATCCTGAGCGGTTTACGTTTATTGCCGGTATCAGGGTTGATTTTCATAATGTTTACGGAACTTTTTATACACCAAGGGTTCATGCAAAATATAACCTGACACCAAAAACCTTTTTAAGGGTTTCGGCAGGAAAGGGATACCGCACTGCAAATGTGTTGGCTGAAAACATTTCACTTTTGGCCAGTTCACGACGAATTGTTACAGAGGGAAATCTCAACCAGGAAGAGGCATGGAATTATGGTGTAAATATTATACATTATTTACTCCTGTTCAATAGGGAACTTACTTTGAGTGCTGATTTTTACAGGACCGATTTTATAAACCAGGTAATTGTTGATGTGGATGCTGATGCTTCACAGATCAGGATATACAACCTTGACGGCACTTCATACTCTAACAGTTTCCAGGTGGAGGCTTCGTATGAACTTGTTAAAAATTTGGATTTGGTCGCTGCTTTCCGCATCAACGATGTAAATATGACAATTGATAACGAGTTACAGCGTAAGCCATTGGTTCATAAATATAAAGGCCTGGTAAATTTGTCATATGCCACTAATTTTAATATCTGGCAATTCGATTTTACAACCCAGTTTAATGGGGGAGGGAGGCTGCCCAGTACTACAGCAAATCCTCCCGAATACCAAAGGGGAGAAACTTTCCCGGCCTACACTATTGTCAATGCACAGGTGACGAAGTATTTCAGGAAATGGAGCATTTATGTCGGAGGTGAAAACCTGCTTGGATTTACGCAGGATAATCCTATCGTTGCCGCCGACGATCCGTTTGGTGAGTATTTTGATGCTTCCATGGTTTGGGCACCAATTATGGGAAGAAAATTCTATCTTGGTCTGCGGTTTGCTATCGATCAAAATTAAAAACAGGAAATCATGATAAAAGATAAAATTATTATTGAAAATTTAAAATGCCACGGATGTGCCAACACCATTAAAAAGGAAGTTTCAAAACTTGAAGGTGTATCAAATGTGGAAATTGGGATGGAAGATTCATCAGTAAACATTGGTTATGATGAAACCCTCCTGGATAAAGGTAAAGTTCTAAAGAAACTTGCCTGGCTTGGCTATCCTGAATCAGGGAACAACAGCCTCAAATCAGAGGTTGTATCTTATGTTAGCTGTGCCGTTGGAAGAATGAGTAAAAAATCTGAATAATGTTTAATAAATTAAAACAAATTAAAATGAAAACTAGAATTGTAAAATTGGTACCGGCATTATTTTTTGCCATGTTTGTAATTTTTTCAGGGAACATGTTAGCCCAGGAAAAAAAGAGCAAAACAGAAACTGTTGAAATTAAATCATCGGTAGTGTGTGGAATGTGTGAAGACAGGATTAAAAAGGACCTTGCTTTTGAAAAGGGTGTAAAAGCAATTGAAGTGGATTTGAAAGCACAAACCGTTACTGTTACATTCAATCCCAAAAAGACTGATAAAGAAAAAATCAAGATTGCCATTACAAAAATTGGCTACGATGCTGATGAATTGATAGCTGAAGATAAGGCCTACGAAAAACTGCCGGCTTGCTGCAAAAAGGATGTAGCGCCGCATTAAGTGTTTTGAGTTTAGCGTTTAGCGTTTAGCGTTTTGAGTTAGGATTGTAATATGGCGATTCATGCTGGATGATAAATCGCCATTCACGCTTCACTTAACACAAATAAAAAAGCCGCCTCTCTCCCAGAACGCGGCTTTTTTCAAAATCAAACCAATTAATTAACTCATAGGTAAAACCATGAAAAACTTAAAACTGAAACACTTTTATAACGGAACAAAAGTTTGCTTGATAATAGATTCTGTTGCAAGCAACAAAATGATAAAGGCAACCAGCAGTACATAAAAAGCAGACTTCGAATCAAAATTCAGCCAGCCCTTTTTATTTAAAACGATTAGAAGTGTACGGATTCTTTGCATAAGCTTTTTTGTTGGTTGTATGAATAAGACGAGGGATTATAAAAAAAGGTTGCGTATCAGTTAAAATTTTTTAGAATTTCACTGCTTTCCCTCACATTTTCATTTTAATCTTTCTTTTCCTTCATTTTAATTGCCACCTAACGCAACCATTTTTTTTATTCAACCATCTAATAATAAATCGTTAAAATCGTTCTTTGATTTAATTGGCTATATTTGTTATAGTCAATTTGTATTGCAGCATCACCTCAATTTCAATTTTTGGTTTGGATCAGGAAAAACTAATACAAGGATGTATTGATGGGAAGAGTAAGGCGCAGCAGGAGTTGTACAAGCTGTTTGCTGATGAAATGTTTGGAGTATGCCTTTATTACTCCCCCGATCACACCGAAGCCGAAGATACCCTCCACGAAGGATTTATTAAAGTTTTTCATAACCTGAAAGGATTCAAGGGCCAGGGCTCTTTAAAGGGATGGGTAAGGAGGGTAATGATAAATACCGCGCTGGAAAAATTCAGAAAGAAACGCCCTCTTTACGTTTTGGATAATGAAAATTATGAAGATGTTGAGGATGTAGACAGGGAGAGTGTCATCAGCAATATTTCGGCTGATGATTTAATGGGATTAATTCAGGAGTTAACACCCCAGTACCGGATGGTTTTCAATCTTTATGCGTTAGAAGGTTTTTCTCATAAGGAAATTGCGCAAAAGTTGAATATTTCGGAAGGAACCTCAAAATCAAACCTGGCACGTGCCAGGGGTATACTGCAGAAAAAAGTCAAGGAGCATTTTTACATATCGTCGAAAGAAATTAATGGCTGACGAAAGAAAAAATATCGACAAATTATTCAGTGATCACCTGGTTGGGCACAAAGTAAATGCACCTGCGGGTGCATGGGAACGCCTGCAAGGCGATTTGCAACCCAGAAAAAGGGGAACTGCTTTTTTGTATGTAAGGCTTGCTGCTGCTTCGCTTTTGTTGGTTCTTGCTTTTGGTGCCGGATATTTCCTCTCAGAGTACAGTACCAATAATACAAATATGACGGCCACCAACATGGAGCCTGAAACCGTAGATGAAACCGCCGAAGAAGCATCAATACCTCCCCTTGAAATTAGTGAAAAGGAAAAGGATTTTGATGAAGCCGGGGAGTTGGATAACCAACAACAATTAGTGCTTGCCGAAACAAATCAGGAAACCAATCAAAATGTTATTCTTGCAGAATTAGATCAGGAAAGCCAAAAAGCATCTACTACGAAAACTGAAACTGCTCAAGAAACACCTGTACCGGAAAGTGTTACTGGAGAGCAAGAAGATGGTATACAGGAAATCCCTGAATCAGATATTGTTGTAGCAGATGTGGTTGAGGAAGAAGAAATTCAAAAAGAGCCACTTGACGAGAATAAAACTGTTGCTGTAGTTGCTGAATCTCAAACAGACACAGATGAAGATTTGGAAAACATGTCGCCTGAAATGCTTCACAGATTGTTGATCGGAGATGATGAATTTAATGATGAAATTCTTGCTGAAGAACAATCCAACATAAATGATAAGTGGAGTGTTGGTGGCCAGATATCACCTACTTATTCGTACCGTACAATAAGTGGTGAAGGCTTTGAAACCCCTGATGAAATTATCGACCCATCCTATTTTAATGATACGGAAAACGGCCTTAGAACTGTTGGGGGTGGTATTAGCCTGGCGTACAATTTCAACGATAGGCTGAGTTTGGGTTCAGGCTTGTATTTGTCAAGGATCGGGCAGGAAAATAATGATGTTGTGGCCTACGATAGCCCCGACAGCCAGTATATGTACAAACTGGCTTCATCAAGTGGGACTGTAACCATTAACCCTACACGGTTTGCTAAAGCATTAACTCCGCAAGCCGCCAGTGATAAAGATTCAATTCCGGGCGATTACACGGTGAATGGCACTTTCGTCCAAAATCTCGATTATCTTGAGGTACCTTTTGTGCTAAATTATAAAGTGCTGAACAAGCGATTCTCCATCAATTTGAATGGTGGATTAAGCCCCGGCATTTTGGTAAACAACCGCTCGTATTTTAGCATTGAAGATGAAAAGATACAAACAGGAACTACTGAAAATATAAAGCCAATGATTTACAACAGTGTTTTAGGGCTAGGGCTGGCTTATGATATTTCACAAAGGGTTTCAGTAAATTTATCTCCAACTTTTAAATATTCCCTTTCACCGGTCAATACGGGCAGTGGTTTAAACTATCACCCCTATTCGTTCTCATGGTTTACCGGAATTTCCTATAAGCTCTAATCCTACTTCAGCCCTTTTACTTTGGGTGGCCCTGCTACAAAATCTTTTAGATAAAATGGTTCAAAATAGGCCACATCCTCAAACGATTTGTTTTTGAATTTTTTATAGGCGATGCCGGTCATGAATTCTGCCGATGGGAAAAAGTTGTCAAGGAAAATAGCATTTGGTTGAGAGGATAAAACATCTTTGCACTTCTCAGCTCCATCACCGGCAAAATATATTGGCTGGATTTGCAATTGTGTTGCAAAGGAATTTTCGTCGATAATCTCAGCCAGGATTTCTCTTACCTGCTTATTTGAATGGTCAAATAATGCCGAATAAACTTCCATCCTGCGTGCATCAATCATAGGGCAATATAGCGCTTCATCAATTAATTTACCGGGTGTTCGTCCCATTCCCAACGCCATGGCTTGCAATGTACTTACAGTAAGCAAGGGTTTATCCAGTGAATAGCACAAACCTTTTGCCGTAGAAACCCCAATTCGCAAACCGGTGTAAGAACCCGGGCCCATACTCACAGCAATGGCATCCAGGTTTTGTGGGGTAATATTACTTTGTTTCAATACCTCATCGATGAAAACGGTCAGTACCTTTGAATGGGCGTTTTTTTCGTCACTGCTCTTGCTGGCAATCACGGTATCGTTTTGGCTTAGAGCAACAGAACATATTTGTGTTGCTGTTTCAATATGCAGGATTTTAGCCATAGGTAAACAAAGAAGGGTTTATATTTATAAGCTGACTGAAGTTTCAGAAGAAAATATGAATAAGGGCATCTAATAGCACAGTTCTATTACCAGACACCATACATTGGTTAATCTTCTTCAAACAATTTGTCTTTGGATACTTTCTCGACAGTATCTCCATTTTTGAGGGTTCTTGATACAGCCCTGTAAGGCCCGATAATGATTTCCTGACCTTCTTCCAGCCCATCAAGGATTTGAATATTTGTATTGTCCTGAATGCCGGATTTCACCAAAACCATCTTTGCAGTACCATCATCATACAAGAACACATATTCATTGATGTCGGTAACGACTTCGGTATTTTCTTCTTTATCCTCTGCGTTCCTGTCAAGGTTTTTTTTGTTGCTAACTGTTTTGCCTGTGCTGTCGCTGCGGGTAGTAACAGCCTGGATGGGAACGGTAAGGATGTCAAGTTGTATTTCTGTCTGGATATCCACTGTTGTTGACATACCGGGTCTGAAAGGAGAATATGACGGGTTATCTTCCGGAATCAGGTCTTGATAGGATTCTTTTAGTAACCTGATTTTTACTTCAAAATTTGTTACCTGGTCGGCGCTGGCACCGGAAATGTCAGCAGATGTGGCAATTTCGGTTACCAGTCCTTTAAATTTTCTGTTGAGGTATGCATCTACTTCAATAAGGCTGGTATCGCCAAGGCTTACACGAACAATGTCATTTTCGTTTACCGAAACTACGGCTTCCATCGAGTTGAGATTTGCGACACGCATCAATTCTGTACCAGCCGAGAACTGAGATGCACCGGCAACACGTTCCCCTTGTTCGATATTTAATCTTGATACTGTCCCGGCCGTAGGAGCATAAATAGCAGTTTTAGTCAGATTTTCTTTTGCTTCCCTGAGTGATGCTTCGGCACTGGCAACCTGGAATTCGGCGGCCTTTACACTTTCTTCAGAGGCCTGTACTTCTGCCTCAGCAACATCATATTGTGCCCTCGCAGCATCATAATCTGCATCTGAGATTACTTTCTCTTTCCACAGTTTTTCATTTCTTTCGAACGAAAGTTTTGCATTTGTAAACTGTGCCCGGGTTTGAGCCAGTCGTGCCCTTGAATTGGCAAGGTTGGCTTTTTGTGATTGCAGGCTGGCTTCCATCCTTTCATAATTCGACAGGTAAATTTCAGGATCGATCTTAGCCAAATACTGGCCATTTTTAACTTCGTCACCCTCTTTTACCAGTAGCTCAATAACCTCACCTGAAATATAAGGAGAAATCTTTACTTCTTTTTCGGGCTGTATCCTGCCGTTGGCTGACACCGATTCGATGATGGTGGTTTTTGTAACGAAATCAGTAGTGATTTTCTGATTTTTTTCTGAGCCAATAATCCCTTTACTTTTCAATACGGCCAGGACAATAATTATAACTACTACAGCAGCAATAATAATAATAAGTTTTTTCTTTTTCATTTCGTTCGTTTTTCTTGAATTGAAATTGAGAATGAAAATTTATTTGATTCCTCAAAAGTAAAAATAATACATCTAACAATGCCAGGTTGATGCAATTATTTAGGCTTGTTTACGAAATATGAATTTCAAAACAATTGATTCGTATGATATAGATCCAAAAATTTAAAGCCGGAGTAAAAGTATTCCGACTTTAAATTGTCATGTTTAAATCCCTGTAGACTTTAGCACTGTTTGTATTATAAAGATAATGGCAAGCCCATATAAAAGTCAAGTATCTTGGTTTTGAATATATAGTCGTATTTTGCCCTGATCAACTCTGACTCAGCAGAGGTTAGTTGTGATTTTGCAATATTGTAATCCACCGAATTGGACATCCCAACATTAAATTTTTGTTCGGTATATCTGAATGATTCTTCAAAAGAATTAAGTGAAGATTGGGTTGCTGCATAGCTTTTGAAAGCAGCTTTTGCATCGCTGTATGCTTGCTCAATTTCTTTACGCAGGGAGTTTTTTGTTAGTTCATAATTGTATTCTGAATTGGCTGCTGCTATTTTGGCCTTATTGACCATTGTAGCAGCCTGGTAGCCATTAAAAATAGGGATGGATAAACTAAATCCCAGATATTCGCTTTGATTGTCCTTAAACTGATCGTTGAACGGAATAACATCGGTAAAACCACCAGACTCTGGATCGAATTTCCGGTACTGATTGGAGTAATTGGTTCGCCAACCACCACCAACGCTTAATACCGGGCTTTTTTCTCCTTTGGCGATAGATATGCCTTTATGTGAACTCTCAACTTCCAGTTCTGCGCTTTTTACAACTGGTTGTGTTAGAAGTGCGGTTTCATAAATGCTTTTCAAGGGTTGTAAATCATTTATAATCTCCATTGTAAGTTCTGGTATTTCTATCTCAAGATCAGCATCTGATTCAAGGTCGAGGATTTGAAGCAGATCCAGATATGCCAGTTCCAGAAGATTCTCGTAATTGATTACATTGAG
>Ga0070728_10000363_pt1 | contig 95438 bp, 73 predicted proteins | sample tdDd471_FD_66723 | JGI IMG/M metagenome (GOLD analysis project Ga0070728, IMG submission 66723) | Marine sediment microbial communities from the Atlantic coast under amendment with organic carbon and nitrate - tdDd47.1 | ecosystem: Environmental > Aquatic > Marine > Coastal > Sediment | place... | reverse complement strand
ATAGATAAAAGCTTTATTGATGATCTTCCCCACAATGAGGATTCTGCTGCTATAGTCCGCACCATAATAGCTCTGGCCCAGAGTCTTAACTTGAAAACTGTGGCAGAAGGGGTCGAAAAAGCTGAACAGCTGCAGCTCCTCGAAGCTGCAGGGGTTGACTACATTCAGGGCTATTACTTCAGCCGGCCTGTCACCCTGGAGAGATTAATTGAACTGATAAAAAAGGGCCCCTTCAAATAAAACAGGATATTATGCCGGCAGTCATCACTAAAGACGACGATGTCCAAAAAACGACGAACAGCATCGTCGCCTTTAAGGAAGCCGGCAGGTGGGCATAAAAAACAACAAATGCTCAGGTGTGCGGGCATAAAATTTCCAGGAAGCTTACACAATTTCTCCTGAAACGGAAATTGTATACTCCTTGATAAAAAAAGACTTCCCCGCTTTCTCCATAGCCCGCTGCAGAATGGTGTTGACTCCCCCGCAACAGGGAACTTCCATGCGGGTAACGGCAATAGATTTTATTTCGTGCATGGAAAAGATTGCCGCAAGTTTTTCAACATACTCATCAATGTATGGATCAAGCTTGGGACAGAACATAATCACGATGCGGTTCTTCAAAAAACGCTGATGAAAATTACCATACGCAGGGGGAACACAGTCAGCGGCAATAAGAAGATCAGCATTATCAAAGTATGGAGCCGCCGGGTTAAGAAGCTTCAGCTGCACCGGCCACTGTCTCAGTTCAGAATTAGCGGGACTAATCGGCGCTCCAGCAGAAAGAGCGGGTGCGCGATTTATCGCCATTGATTGAGAACCGGGACATCCTCCGGTCTGAGGATGCATATGCAGGGGAGTAGTTTCTTTATATACAGGCACCGGTATACCCTTCTCATTCAGAACCCTGACAGCTATAGCAAGGAGATCATCTTCGTTATGATCATCGAGATGCTGCAGGTGCGCCTTGATGGTATTGGGTCCCTGGAGGATTATATTTTCCATAACCCGCGCTTCGTCATAGGGTTCAGCTTCCCGCTCTTCGATAAACATCGCATCTTCCGGGCAGGCCTTGATGCAGGCCCCGAGGCCGTCACAAAAAAGATCGCTCACCAGGCGCGCCTTCCCGTCAATAATCTGCAATGCCCCTTCGGGACAATCGGGAACACAGACCCCGCAGCCGGTACATTTTTCTTCATTTATGGTTATTATACTTCTCTTCATTTCGGTCTCCTTCTCTCTGCATAGTATAGTAAAAATATAGCGCACGGCAAGTTCTCTTTCCTTGACCTGGATCAAAAAGAAAATTTTTTCTTAAAAACCGTATTTTTCAGGACTTGCTGCCTGATGAAGGTTATATATATTTTACTACCCGGTCTAATTCAAGGAGGATCAATGATGAAACGCATAGCACTCTCAATTCTCTTATCAAGTCTTGTCTTCTCCCTCGCCTGTAGCGAGAAGGGGCTTATCAACAAAAAAAGCTCAACAGATGTCAAAACCACCGTAGAGAAACTCGAAAAAATAGTTACTGAAAAGGGCATGAAGGTCTTTGCCCGTATCAATCACGCCGCGGGAGCCGTGAAGGCAGGAAAAACACTGCGCCCCACTGAAGTGATTATATTCGGAAACCCGAAAGTCGGGACTCTGCTCATGCAGTGCAGTCAAAGCGCTGGTATAGATCTACCCCAGAAAGTACTGGTATGGCAGGATGCATCGGGAACAACCTGGATAACCTATAACGATCCCGCCTACCTGGCAAAACGCCATGGCCTGGAAAAATGTTCAAAGGTCATTACGAAAATAACGGGAATCCTCGACACCTTTACTACCAGTGCGTCTAAACCATAGAAATACTTTTGCAGAAAATTTACAGCAAACAAAAAGAAAGGGTACCCTCAAAAGATACCCTTAAATATTACTCCCCCCACAAAGGGGAGGAGTAATAACCTAAAATACAGGTTACGCGGTTGCTTCTACGGCACCAATAATCTCAGCCAGGTCAGCTTCAACTTCACCGGTTGGCTTAATATCAAAATTATCCACAAGAACCTTTACCACCCCGGGAGAAAGAAAGGCGGGAAGCGTTGGTCCAAGCCTGATCCCCTTCACCCCGAGAAACAGCAGGGCCAGAAGCACGGCGACTGCCTTTTGCTCATACCAGGCAATGTCATATTCTATCGGGAGATCATTGATATCATCAAGGCCGAAAACTTCCTTCAACTTAAGAGCGGTTACCGCAAGACTGTATGAATCATTACACTGCCCCGCATCGAGAACCCGCGGTATACCACCAATATCTCCAAGGTCAAGTTTATTGTAACGGTACTTTGCACATCCCGCAGTCAGGATCACCGTGTCAGCGGGAAGCCCCTCTGCAATATCAGTAAAGTAGCTTCTGCTCTTATGACGTCCGTCACAGCCTGCCATGACAACAAACTTTTTAATAGCGCCGCCTTTTACAGCTTCCACAACCTTGTCGGCTACCGCAGCTACCTGATTGTGGGCAAAACCGCCAACAATGGTACCTTTCTCAATTTCAACAGGTGAGGTACATTTTTTTGCCTGTTCAATAATCGCAGAGAAATCCTTTTTACCGTCTTTTTCTTCGATATGAGCGACACCGGGATAACCAGCTAAACCGGTAGTATAAATTCGGTCCTTATAAGAATCCTTTACAGGGACAATACAGTTGGTGGTCATAAGAATCGGTCCGTTAAAGGATGCAAATTCTTCAGCTTGCTTCCACCAGGCGTTGCCGTAGTTGCCTACAAAGTGGTCATACTTTTTAAATGCCGGGTAATAGTTAGCCGGAAGCATTTCACTGTGGGTATAAATATCCACACCAGAATCCTTTGTCTGCTCAAGGAGCTCTTCCATATCCTTCAGGTCGTGTCCTGAAATCAGAATACCGGGTTTTGTGCCGACACCGATATTGACTTCCGTTACTTCCGGATGTCCGTATTTTGTAGTATTGGCTTCATCGAGAAGTGCCATGGTAGAAACAGCCATTTCCCCGGCCTTTAAAACATAACCGACCATTTCATCAACAGAGAGATCCTTTGTTGTTGAGGCAAGGGCATCAATAACGAAAGAATAGATATCATCATTGTTATAACCGAGAACCGCAGCATGATCAGCATAGGCAGCGATACCCTTTAAACCATATATCAGCAGTTCACGAAGTGAGCGAACATCTTCATTTTCCGTGGTAAGAATTCCCGTCTCTACTGCCTTGGCAGCATACTCAGCGGTATTGTCCGAATACCAGACGGCTGCATCATGATCAGCTGTCGCACCGTTTTTCTTTTTCTGACCTTCTCTAACTGCAAGGGCTTCTTTAATAAGCGCGGAAATCCGGTCAGAATCAAAATTCGCATTAGTTATAGTGGCAAAAAGCGCCTTATTTACAAACTGCCCGACAGAAGCATCAACCTTTCCAGCTTTTGCGTCTTCTTCTGAAACAAGGGCAATCCCCTTTAAGACATACACCAGAAGGTCCTGAAGGTTTGCGGTATCATCGGTCTTTCCGCATACTCCCTTACTGGTACACCCGGTATTTTTTGCCGCTTCCTGGCATTGATAGCAAAACATGCTCATATTGTGTCTCCTTAATTGTAGTTTCTATATTCAGCAGTTATTCCTCTCATTAACCCTTTAAAATTCTGCAAGAGAATAAGCACCGTTCTGTAATAGATAATACTGAAGGGAGATTTTTATTCATTGACACAGGTCAAGGAGAGCTTACTTTTCAGGTAGAAATGTATAAAAAAATTAAAAGGAAAAAAAGTTATGGCAGGAAGTGAAAACGTCATTGAGCTTCTCCGGGACACCGACATCTTCAGCGACATTGAAGGTGAAGCCCTGAAGCAGCTGGCTGAAGAAAGCCGTATCAGCAACCTCTCTTCACGCCAGTCTGTATTTTCCGAAGGTTTTCCGGGAGAATACTTTTTCTTTCTTCTGGAAGGATCAGTCCGAATATTCAAGACCACCCCTGAGGGTACCGAGACAACTATTAAAATAATCAGTTCAGGAGAGCTTTTCGCCGAGGTGATACTCTTCGGCAGTAATGTATATCCAGTCAGCGCCATGGCTATCACACCGGCGCGGGTACTTGGACTATCACGGTCATCCTTTTTCAGAATGCTTGCCCATGCCGACGCGAGGGACCGCTTTATCTCCTCACTTTTCAAAAAGCTCCGGTACCTTTCAGACCAGGTACACTATCTCAACTCTCATGATGTGGAAGAGCGATTCTTCAGATTTTTAAGAGAACATTACGGCGAGAAAGAAACATATGAAATACACCTGCCGAAAAAAGAAATTGCAGCAGCAATCGGTACAATTCCCGAGACCTTCTCCCGCCTGGTAAAGCGCCTCACTACCCTGGGCCTTTTGACGTGGAAAGATAATGAGCTTCAGTTAAAGAAAAATTTCTGGCGGGATTTTTTATAAAAACAGATTTTATTTGAAGGCGCGAAACCGATTTCGCGCCTTCAAATAAGTTAAAACATATCAAAACCCTTTAGACCGAGTTCATCACGCATGGCAATAATTTCTTCCTGAAGGCTTTTATTCACCGGGACTCCCTTCTCTTTTCGATAAAGCCAGGCGTCATGTTCCTTTTCTCCCGCCGTGTAGATACGTTTTTCACCAGGCATTTTTTTTGAGCCCCGAAGCTCACGGAGAATATCACCAGCGGCTTTTTTAAAATCATCGGGCTCTATGAAATTGTCAATATTAATGGCCATAAAAAAATGCCCCAGCCCATAGGGGACCTTTTTACCATCCTTAAGGCCCGTCAGCATTTTCAAATAACTTCCCCCCTGAAGAGCCGCACAGAGAATCTCCACGACAGTGGCATAGCTGTAACCCTTATACCCTCCGAGATCTTCACCGATTCCCCCCAGAGGCGCCAGAGCCGCGGTGCCGTCAATCAGCTCAGCAAGAGTCAGTTCAGAATCAGTCCCCGCGGAACCATCCTGCCTGATGACCCATCCGTTGGGCATTTCTTTTTTCCCGCGGGCATAGACCTCGATTTTCCCCCGCTGGGTTATTGATGTGGCACAGTCAATACAAAAGGGAAAATCTTCATCAGTCGGTATACCAAAAACCAGGGGATTGGTTCCCAGCATATTCTCAATACCGAAGGTCGGGGCAATTGAAGGCCGGGCATTGGATCCGGTAATGCCTATCATATTTTTTTCTGCCGCCATGAGGGCATAGTAACCGGCAATACCGTAATGAGTAGAATTACGGACTGCAACCATACCCATACCGCAGGCTTCGGCTTTTTCTATAGCCATTTCCATGGCCCGTTTCCCGATGACATGCCCCATGCCGTCATGGCCGTCAATAACCGCGGTGGTTGGACTTTCCCGGACTACTTCAAAGTTTGTTTCAGGATGCTGAATCCCTTCTTTTATGCGGTCGTAATATATTGCTTTTAGCCGGTTTGTTCCGTGTGAATCTATTCCTCTTTTATCTGCGGTTATAAGAACATCGGCGCAGACCCAGGCATCTTTTTCCGGGACACCGATTCCCATGAAAACTTCCGCCATAAAACGTTCCATGACATCAAAATCAACCCATACGATACTTTCCTGCATATTTTCTTCCCTTTCCTTATTTTTCTCTATAATTGACATATTCACTATTGAAAAATATCATTGCAAGCATAATTCACCATCACTTAACTATGTAAACTTCCTTTTTCCATGAAATTTAGCAAAAAGGAAGTAATAACTATTGAAAAAAAATATAAAGTAATTGCGCTCTCAAAATTTTCATGTAGACTGATGTAATATTTTGAGGTATCAGCTGCATGAGCTATTATTTCTTTATTCCCTTTGCCACCTTTCTTTTTCATTTTTTTATTTTCACCTATGTCTTTGCCATGGACCGGAAGAACAGAGTCAATCGGACCTATCTGCTGTTTACTGCGGTCATGGGGTTCTGGGTTCTCGGATGCACGATATACTACATTCCCATGCCGGAAAGTGCAATCCTTCAATCCATGAGACTTCTTTCACTTGTCTGGTCCTTTACCGGCATCACATTTTTAAATTTTATCTATACGTATCTTGAAGTTAAAAGGAATATTTTCTTTTATATAATTCTGGCGGCTGGAATTATATCAGCAGTATTGACAAGCACAACAGACCTGGTAATCCACTCTTATAGAACCTTCCCCTGGGGACAATGGCTCGTAGAGGGACCTCTCTATCAGCTTATTATTGCTGCGACTTTCACCCTGCCGATTTTCTATGGATTAGGGCTTCTCTTCTATCATCAACGCAAAGAAAAGGAACTGTACCGGTACCGGCAGCATACACTGATTATTTTTGGAATCATCTTAAATTTTACAGCAGGTTTGATAATTGAGTTTCTTCTCCCCATGTTTGAAGCGACTGCAAACATGGTACGCTTGACTTCCCTTTCGACAATAATTCTAACCGGAACATTTTTCTACATAATAGTCAGATACAAGTTCTTAACCCCTGACATCAGGGACACTGCCGGCGCAATATTTGCCGGAGTGCAGGATGGAATAATCATTCTCAGTACCAGCGGTAGAATACTCCACGCCAACAAGTCAGCCAGAAACATCCTCTACCCTGGCAAACTGATCTATACAGACTACCACCTTAACCAGATGATACCCGGTTATACCCATAGTGCAGAGTACCACAATCAGGAATTCGAAATCAATCCGGAAGGGAACACCTGTATAATTCTTATAACACAATCAAAAATTAATTTTACAGATACCCGTGACGGAATCATTCTTATTCTTCGTGATGTAACCGAGCAGCGAAAAATTACCCACCGGCTGAAACAATCTGAAGAGCAGTACCGTTCTCTTGTAGAAAACATCTCAGAGATAATTTTTGAGGTATCCCCTGATTCGATTATCACCTATACAAGCCCCGCCATTACCGCCATAACAGGTCATCGAACAGAAGACCTCATTGGAAAATCATTTTTTCAATTTATCCACCCTGATGACAGCGAAAAAGTACGACAGCATTTTTCAGTATCTCCAAAAGGCGAAGCCATGCAGCTTGAATTCAGGGGACTCTGCGTTGATGGTACTTTTCTCCACTTTATGTCAAGCGGGGCGACTGCAATTGAACATGATGACGGCTTCGGCTACCGCGGCGTTCTAACTAATATTGAAAACCTTATACAGGCACGTCAAAAGCTTAAAGAAACTGAAAAGCTTTACAACAGCATCGTCCACAATATATCCGATGTAATCTGGATAATGAGAATCCGTGACCTGACCCTGACCTATATCAGTCCTTCGGTTACCAGCCTTCACGGCCTGTCTCCTGAAGATTACTTTTATACGCCGCTCCAAAATCACGTAACCCCTGAATCTTTCAGTAACGCCATGACCATAATGTCTGAAGAGCTCAAACATGACCATGAGCGTGATCCCGACCGGTCACGAACCATCAACTTTACAGAAAAAAGCAAAAAAGGAACAATGTACCACAACGAATCGACGGCCAGTTTTCTCAGAGACAGTTCTGGCGAAGCCATTGCAGTCATCGCCGTGACCCGGGATACAACCAAAAGAATGAAGCTCCAGACTGAACTTGAAGAGAGCCTTAAAAAACTTCAGGATCGAAACACCATCATTGAAAATGACATGAAGACAGCCCAGATGATACAGCAGGCGCTCCTTCCCGAAGGGAGTCCTGACAACAGCTACATGATAAGTTCATACCGCTACCTTCCCGTTGAGGTTGTAGGGGGGGATTACTTTAATTTTATTGAGCTTCGAGAAGGCGGGGTTGGAGTCTTTATTGCCGATGTTGTAGGCCACGGCGTACCTGCGGCTCTCTTCCTTTCTCTTCTCAAATCATCAACAAATAAGATCTGGAGAAAGTACGCCCTGAGTCCGAAGAATTTCATGAACAGCCTTAATGAAGACCTTGTTGATGTCATGTCATCTTACTTTATCACCGGTCTCTATGGATTTCTAAAACAGAACAGCGACAGTTCCGTTGATTTTACCTTTTCCAACGGCGGGCACCCCCCACCCGTCATTTATCGAGCCGCACGCGACACCTATGAGACAGTTCATTTAAAGGGACCCCTGGTGGGAGCCTTCAGGGACAAAGAATTTCACGAAACAACAATTGAACTGAAGAAAAAAGACCGTCTTTATATTTATACCGACGGACTCCCGGAAACAGTGAACTCAGAACACCAGATTATCGGCTTTGACAATCTTACTGACTTTTTCAAAAAAGGTCACGGTGCATCCCTTGAAGACACCCTTGATAATGTTGTTGGCAATGTTGAACAGTTTCGGGATGGAACCATGGTGCAGGATGATATGGTACTGATCGGTATCGAAATAATTTAAAATACCGGTTATGGTTTTCCACGGTGCTTCTTTTTTGCCAGCTTCTGTTCATACATTTCCCTGTCGGCAATATTTATAAGTTCATCTACCGTCAGAGACATCCTTCCATCATAATCGGCAAAGCCGTAGCTGAAGGAGACTGGCACATCATGAATAAAGTTTCCTTTGAGATTAACCGTAATCCGGTTAATCATCTCTGTTACATTTACCATTGATGCCCCGGGTAAAAGAACAAGAAATTCATCGCCACCCATACGAAATATGTAATCGGTCTTACGAATGCAGGCCAGAACAGCATTCACGACCACACCAATAAGCCTGTCTCCCTCTCCATGACCAAACCTGTCATTAACGGACTTAAGGTTATCAACATCTATAAAACATATTAAAAATTCAGATAAATCCCTTCTGCTGTTTTCAATCATACGATAAAGCATTTCATAGGCAAAACGCCGGTTAAAGACACCGGTAAGTTCATCGGTCACTGAAATCTCTTCAAGTTTTTCCATGGCCTGTTTTAGCTTAATATGAACATTGATACGCGCCAGGACTTCTTCTCTTACAAAGGGCTTGGTGATATAATCGACCCCGCCGGCCTCAAAGGCCTTCAGCTTTTCTTCTGTTTCAGTCAGGGCGGTGATAAAAATCACCGGAAGATTTTTCCCGAAATTAGTTGTCTTTATCTTACGGCATGTCTCGATGCCGTCCATCACAGGCATCATTATATCCAGAAGAAGGATATCGATTTCATGGGAATCAACAAGTTCAATTGCCCCCGTGCCGTCAACGGCACTCTTAACGGTATATCCTGACTTTTGCAGCATTACCTCAAGCAGGCGAACATTTACCCGGCTATCATCAACAACACCAACGATAACATTTTCACTGATTTCCATAAGTATCCTCTGATAGATATCATACACGGTAGGAATATATTTTCAAGTAAATTTGTTTCTCCTGAAAGATGATGATGCGTCTCCTTAAAAAGCGACGATGCGCTCATTAAAGACGACAATCCACATCGTCGCTTTTTAAGGAGGGGCAAAAAAAGTATTGTCCAAATTACGAATACTTCTCTGTATGGTATATTACTGTAACAGTTGCGAAGAAAATAATGCGAATAAAAATTCAATCCCTCGGATGCCGCCTCAACCAGGCTGAGATACAGTCGGTCTCAACACGCCTTCAGGAAGCGGGACATGAAATTGTCAGCCGGGGACACGCCGATGCATTTATTATCAATTCCTGTTCGGTTACTGTTATAAGCGAACGAAAAACCAGAAAACTCCTTTACCAGGCCATGCGTGACTCAGAGCCTGAACCCGAGGCCCTGATTATTCTGACGGGCTGCGGTGCCGGGGAGGAACGGCGGGAAGGAAACACCTTCTATCTCTCAAATGACAACAAGTACCGCATCCCGGAAATCATTGAAAACAGGGATCTCTTCGACACCTTCTCGCCCGGAGATGCCAACCGTTTCGGATTTCATACCCCGGTAAAAAGCACCCGTACGCGGGTTAACATCAAAATACAGGATGGATGTGACAACTACTGCTCATACTGCATTATTCCCTATGTGCGGGGCAATCCTGTCTGCAATCCCGCACCCCGGGTGCTCGATGAATGCCGGGAGCTTCTTGATGCGGGCTACAAAGAACTGATACTTACCGGTGTTATGGTAGGCAATTACCATGACGGAGAAACCGCCTTTGATACCCTGGTGGAGAAAATACTAAATCTCAACGGTACCTTCCGTCTTCACTTATCATCTCTTTCTCCACAGACAGTTACTAAAAAACTTATCTCACTGGCGGATCATGAAAAACTTGTCCGCCACCTCAGCCTCTCGCTTCAAAGCGGAAGTGACGCGGTACTCCGGGCAATGAACCGCCGATACACCCGCAATGAGTACCTGGCGCTGATAGAAGCCTTCAGAAAAAAAGACCCCGACTTCAACTTCACCACTGATCTCATCGTCGGGTTTCCCGGGGAAACAGAAGCAGACTTCGAAGATTCCCTGGCACTGATAAAAGAAGCGGCCTTTTCCCATATCCATACCTTTCGCTACTCTCCACGCCCCGGAACCGCAGCGGCGGAAATGAGCGACACGGTGCCTGAAGAAACAAAAAAAGAACGAAGCCGACGGGTCATTGACCTCTACCTTAAACAGAAAGATGCCTACTACAGCCGCTTTTACCAGAAAACTTCGGTATTTATAAGTGAACGGGCAAAAAAAGGAGTGACCAGGGGATTCAATGAATACTACATTCCAGTTTCAATTAACGCAGAACTGCCCCACAACCGCTTCTACCGCATCGTTACTGAAAAGGGAGAAAATCCGGAACACCTCGAAGCATCGGTGGTCGAAGAGCTCCATGATTAAAAATCTTTCACATCATGATCCCTTGAAATCTGCCTTCTCCTTTGCAAGCAGGGCCCGTACACCTTCAGCATAATCTTCACTTTCAGCGGATCTGATCTGAAAGGACCGTTCTTCTTCGAGGTGCTCGTCAAGGCTTCTTCCACCGGCTTTCATGAAAAGCTCTTTGGTTCGCCTGAAACTTAAAGTAGGCCCTGAGGCGAGACGCCGGGCAAGTTTTTCTGTTTCGTCTTCAAAGGTATCAGCAGAAACGACACGGTTCACAAGCCCGAGACGGGCCATCTCTTTTGGCGCTACAGGCTCGGCCAGCATTGCAACCTCACAGGCCTTCTGCCATGTCAGTTGACTGATGAGCAAATGGGTGCCTCCGAAACCGGGAATAAGCCCAAGGCGGGCAAAGCCCTGTGAAAATGATGCCTCTTCAGAGGCAATAATGAAATCGCAGGCAAGAGCAAGATTCATTCCAGCGCCAACAGCGTGGCCATTGACTGCTCCGACTACCGGCACATGAAAATTCCTCAGTTTAATGCAGATGTCATAGAGAGAACGGGTCAGGCGGTCCATAAAGTCTCCCGGGTTCCCCTCTTCTACCGACTGTTTCATTCCCTTTACATCACCCCCGGCGCTGAAGGCCCGGCCGCTGCCGGTGATAACAAGACAGCGGATTGTGTCATTATCTTTCAGCTCGTCAAGAAGCCCGTTCAGCTCTTCTCCCGCCTCAAGATCAAGTGGATTAAGCTTTTCAGGACGGATAAATTCGATACGGCCGACAGCTTCTTTCTCACTGTATTTTAATGTTCGTCGCATGTTGGATCCTCCGGATCTTTTAAAATAATACGGGCATCCACAAGGCTTATGCCGTCTTCATGAGCGATAACAGGATTCAAATCCATTTCTTCAATTTGAGGATAGGCCTCGATTATTTCAGATACGGTCATAAGAAGATCGACCAGGGCCTTTTTGTCAACCGGGGGTTTACCCCGCACACCGTTAAGAATTGGCGCTGACTTGATCTCTCCAATCATATTTTTTGCCGCTTTACGCGATAGCGGAAGCACCCTGAAAGAAACATCCTTGACGACCTCTACGAGTATTCCCCCGAGACCGAACATGATGACCGGGCCGAACTGTTCATCTATCTTCGTACCGATGATAATTTCGACACCGTCTTCTTCCATACGGGACACCATGCACCCGGTAAGCTCTGCGCCTGGTTTATATTTTTCAGCATTGGTCATTATATCCTTAAAGGCGGCTTCAATATCTTCCGGTGACTCAAGGCCGAGGCGCACACCCCCTGCGTCAGTCTTATGGAGGATATCCGGTGAAACTATCTTGAGGACGACTTCCCCCCCCAGTTCTTTTGCCAGGTTCACCGCCTCACCGGCGGTCTTGGCCACCCGGTCAAGATCTACCGGCACATCGTGAAGATGAAGCATCTTCTTTGCCTCGGGCTCAAGAAGGGCAAGACGCTTTTCCTGGCGCGCCTGATCGATAATCTGTTTCCCTGCCGGCTTTGCCCTGGCACCGCAGTTAAAGACAAACTTCACGGATTTTTTATGATAGGTGTCGAGGTAGCTCCCGTAGTCACAGAGGGCCGCCATGCAGCGGCAGGCGATATCAAGGGACTCGTAGCAGGGTATCCCATAGTACCGAAGCAGTTCAAGGGAATGGCTGTTGGCCGCGTTGTAAAGGGACTGAAAAATTATCGGCTTATTGAATTCTTTAATCATTTTTCCCATACGGTGTGCCGCATCTTCTTCCATAAAACGAAGCTTGTCGGCAAAACGTATGCCGTAGCCCCCGAAGAGCCCGACTATTAAAAGCCCGTCAACATGATCATCCTCAAGGAGGGCCCGGGCGCAGTCGGCAAAAATCGACGGGTTCGCGTCAGTCCCCCCGGCGACATCAACGGGATTTATAAGGGAAGCATTGCCGGGAAGAAAACCGGCAAGTTTCTTTTTTGTCTTTTCCGCCAGGCCGGGAATATCAATATTATAATCAGTCAAAAGGTCAGCGGCAATCGTTGCATGACCTCCCCCGTCGGCAAGAATCGCAATGCGGTTATTTTTTATGGGGGGAAGATTAGACAGGCTCTCCGCCACGGGAAAAAGTTCATCACTGTTTTCAATGGTAATGATGCCGGCACGCTGAAAGGCGGTACGGGCTACTTCCGAAATACCCGCAAGCGCCCCGGTGTGCGACCCGGCTGATTTTCGCCCTGTTGTTGAGCGCCCGCTTTTCAGAAGGACCACGGGCTTTTTCAATGTGGTTCGGTGGGCCTGCTGCAAAAATTTTCTTCCTTCCCTTAAACCCTCAACATACATCAGGATCGTCTTCGTGTCTGGGTCTTCACCGAAGAATTCAAGGTATTCATGAAATTTCAGGTCAGCCTCGTTGCCAACGCCGACATAGAAACTGAAACCCTTCTGGCTTCGAAGCTTCGCCTCGGTTATCAGGTGCAGAGCAATGTTACCGCTCTGTGAGAGAAGCGCGATATCTCCCTTGGGCACATCATCAAGACCCACAAGGTTCAGATTATTTTTCAGGCTGATCATACCGGAAGTATTGGGACCGATAATTCGTATGTTATATTTCTCTGCCAGCTCAACAATTTCTTCTTCTTTTTTACGGCCGCTGTTTCCCAGCTCTCCGAAACCGCCGGCAATAATGACAACTCCCGCGACACCCTTGCGGCCGCATTCTTCCATCACTGCCGGTATGGTTGCCGGGGGGGTGGTAATCAGGGCGACATCAACGGGATCAAAAATATCCGTCACCGAGGCGAAACACTTAATGCCCCGAACAGATTCAAGTTTAGGATTAACCGGATAGATATCTCCTTCAAAGCCCTCGCGCTGCAGGGTCTTAATGGCCTGGTAGCCCCGCTTTGTCTCGTCAAGAGAGGCGCCGATGATGGCAATAGATTTGGCGTGAAAAACTCGTGACAGATTCATATTATTTTCCTTTGTACGCTGGTTTTCTTTTTTCCATAAAGGCGTCGATACCCTCCTGCCAGTCATCTGTATCCATACAGGCAAGAATGGCATCGGTCTCAAGGTGGAGCGCCGTGTCGAGATCAAGCTGTGAACTCCGCTGCAAATGTTCTTTTGCAAGTTCCATGCTTACCGGCGCCTTTTCACCAAGGGTTTTCCCGAGAGTAAAAGCCCGGTCTATCAGCTCATCGATACCGCAGGCTTCAAGGGCCAGACCAAGATTCTCCGCCTCATGGCCGTCGATAACCCGTCCTGTATAAACCAGCTCTTTGGCCTTCATCAGGCCCACAAGCTGCGGAAGATGCCAGGTGACCCCGCCGCCCACAAAGGTGCCGAGGCCGATTTCAGGGAAGGCCATGGTGGCCCCCTCGGCCATAATGATGAAATCACAGTTCAGGGCCATCTCGGTTCCCGCGCCCCGGGCAGCACCGTTCATGGCGCAGATAACCGGTTTCGGAAATTGATACAGCTCCCCGGTAGCACGGTGGGCCAGCTCGATGTAGCGCCGCTTTGCACCGTGATCCCGCTTACCCGAAGAGTGTTTCTTTAAGTCTGCTCCGGCGCAGAAGGCCTGTTTTTCCTTTCCATCCTTTATGCGCACCGACCCGGTAAGTATTACCGACCTGACGGTGTCATTTTCACGAAGCGCATCAAGGGCGTCAATCAGGTCACGGTACATTTCTTCAGAGACCGCGTTCATCACCTCGGGCCGGTTAAGGCGTATCAGGGCGCTCTCATTCTGCATCTCGACAATTATAGTTTTATATGACATGGCGGCTCCATTTGTCTAATATTCAACCGGATAAGTATACATGCATGAGCCTCAACTGTCAAGATTCTTGTTATTTTCGTTTTGGGATAAGGAAGTTAAAATCATTTTTTCGATTTCTGCTGTTTGACACCCGTCCCCTTATATGCTATAATCCTGCTACATAAAATAAAAAAGAAATTATTAATATAATTGAACCATGTTATCAGGAGGAGCATGCCATGCGGGAAAAACTAAGAAGCTTAAAATTTATCATTTCATTGATGGTTGTGGGTATTTTTACCATTATCATTACTTTTCTAACTTTTTTTGCCAATATCAAATCAGCCGAACAGCTTGAAGAAACTTACAAGCAGGAATATGTCAAAATGTCATATCGAGTTGGTACAGAGATGGAGGATATGGTAAAACGCCAGGTACTCTTTGCCGAGGCGATGGCCCAGGACCCGACAATACGCCGTGCCGTTGATACAGGCAACTATGCACTTTCAAATCAAATGCTCCGAAACCTGTTCAAAAAAATGGGTTTTTATGAAAATATCTTTGTTGCCACGGCAAGCAGGCGGCCGGTCATAAAATCGGCGGGCACCCCGAAAGCGATCGGTGTAATGTTTGGCGGAATCGGCTACGATGATAATATCGCCGCTGCCTTAGAAGGAAAAACTCACTTGAGCAAACCGGGAAAATCTCCCGTAACAGGCCTCGGGGTTACTCTGATTACTGTACCAGTAAAAATAAACGGCAAAGTACGTGCTATCTTCGGACTCCCTATTGACCTGGGTAAATTGACAGATAAAATAGTAGCAGAAATAAAGCTCGGCAAAACAGGGTATTTTTTCATTTGCGACATTGATGGCCTTGTGTTCAATCACCCCACGAAGAAACATATCTTTACCCTTAATCTCAGCAAATTTGACTGGGGTCCCAAAATGATGTCGGCAAAAAACGGAGAAATTATTTTTTATGATTTCGAAGGAAAGGAAAAACTCGCCTCAGTCTTTACCAGCTCATTCCTTCGCCTTAAACTCGGTGGTTCAGGATATGTTTCCGACTATATGGATGAAATCGCTGGAGTCAGAAACCAGATGATCATTGCCGGTATACTCGGTCTTCTCGCCGCGGCACTGATAATCTTTTTCTTTATTATTCGCCGGCTACAACCCCTTGAAGAGGCAAAAAAACTGGTTATCGCAATCGCAAAAGGTGACCTGACTGAGACCTACACAGGAAAAATAACTACTGATGAAATCGGTGACATAGTCGGTTCTATCAGCAGTATGACAGAGAAGCTGAAAGAAATCGTTTCAGGTATTCTCATCTCCACTCAGACCGTCGCCAGTTCATCTGAAGAAATCAGTGCCACGGCCCAGAGCTTGAGCGAATCTTCTAACGAACAGGCAGCCAATGTTGAAGAGATCACCTCTTCACTCGAAGAGATGGGGGCAACCATTACACAGAACACGGAAAACGCCCGAAAGACCAACACTATGGCCAACAAGTCTGCCGGAGAGGCAGACGAAGGCGGCAAAGCAGTTGAGGGAACAGTACAGGCCATGACTTCCATTTCTGAAAAGATAGGCATTATCGAAGACATCGCCTACCAGACCAACCTGCTGGCCCTCAACGCGGCAATCGAGGCGGCACGAGCTGGTGAACACGGCAAGGGCTTCGCCGTTGTTGCCGGTGAGGTACGTAAGCTCGCAGAACGAAGCCAGGATGCCGCCCAGGAGATCAATGACCTGGCAACCAGTTCTGTCAGCATTGCCACAAAGGCGGGAGAGCTGTTGAAGGTTATTGTCCCGAGCATTAAAGAGACTTCCCAGCTTGTTCAGGATATTACCATCGCTTCAGAAGAACAGGATACAGGAGTTAACCAGATCGGTCTCGGGATGGACCAGCTCAACCAGGTAACCCAGCAGACCGCGTCAGCATCAGAAGAGCTTGCTTCGACATCTGAATCATTGAGCGATCAGGCCCAGCAGCTCCAGGAGCAGATTGAATTTTTCAAGATTGATCTTGCAGATGCCGACAGTCCCGGGTTCAGCGAAGCGCCCCTGCTTGCAGAACCTGAGAAAAAAGCATAATTGCACTAATAACAATTACCCCAGTATGCCGGGTTACCTTCGTAACCCGGCATACTTTTCACAATTCTACATCCAGCAAAGACACAAACAACGTGCCATGTGCACAACACCTCGTTAATCGCTGTCATGTATTCCCGAAAACTTTATACATAATGTAAAAATAATTTTGACACTCTCTTGAAATTATGATATAATCATTTAAAAATAAATCAGGCTTTTAAAAACTAAACTTATATATTCCAGAATAATTTGGAGAGTACCATGAAACTTTCATTTAAAAGCCTCAGAGTTATTATAGCCTCAATTGTCATATCAATTTTTACAATCGTCATCACCTTTCTGGTTATTTTTTCATATAACAGTTCCGCTAACGAACTCGAGAAAACATACAAATCAGAATATGTAAAAATGTCAACCAAGGTCGGTACCGAGCTTGATGATTTCATTAACCGTCAAAAGCAATACGCAAGGGCCCTGGCAGAAAATCCCTTTATACTCCAGGCATTACGGGATGGCAACTATACAAACACCAACAGGATGTTCGCCAGACTGATAAAAAACATGCCTGTCCTGCAAAACATCTTTATCGGCTCACCAAACAGACGTTCGAAAATCATATCCGGAGCCCTGCCTGCATCAATAGGGGTGACTGTCCCCAGCAGTGATGCAGTAAAAGCGATTTTAGCCGGTAAGGAATTCATCACCTCTCCTTATAAATCGGTGGTTACAGGAACAGGGATAATCGTTATTTATGTTCCCATAAAAGAAGGAAACAGGGTAAAAGGAATACTGGGGCTGCCCATCGAACTGGGCAATCTCTCCTATAAGATAGTCAAGGAGACTAAGCTGGGGAAAACCGGTTATTTCTTTCTCTGTCTCAAAAAAGGCCTTGTTTTTGCCCATCCTGATAAAAGCAATGAGTATACCCTCGACCTGGCAAAACAAGACTTTGGGGCAACCCTCCTTAACCTGAAAAATTCTGAACTGGGATATTACACCTTTCAAGGCAAAAAGAAACTTGCAGCCGCCTATACAAGCACAGTTTCTGATTTTAAACTCATCGGTTCCGGTTATACAGAAGACTACATGAGCGAAGTTCACTCAATTCGAAACAATATGATACTTGCCGGTTTAATCGGCCTGCTAATAGCGGTTTTTATCATCTACTATTTTCTCTCCTGGCGTCTGCGGCCTCTTGAAAATGCAAAGGCACTGGTTACGGCAATCGCGAAGGGAGACCTCACGAAAAACTACACCGGAAGAATTACCACCGATGAAATCGGTGATATTGTCAAATCTATTACTGACATGACTGACAAACTAAGACAAATCGTCAGCGGTATCCTGATCTCAACCCAGACCGTTGCCAGTTCATCTGAAGAAATCAGCGCCACAGCCGAGAGTCTCAGTGAATCATCGAATACCCAGGCCTCTAATGTTGAAGAAATAACTTCCTCTCTCGAAGAAGTTGGAGCCACCATCACCCAGAATACAGAGAATTCCCGAAAAACGAATTCTATGGCCAATAAGGCAGCTGGTGAAGCAGACGAAGGGGGAAAGGCTGTTTCCGAAACAGTAAGTGCCATGACGTCCATCTCTGAAAAGATCAGCATCATAGAAGACATTGCCTACCAGACTAACCTGCTGGCCCTTAACGCGGCAATCGAGGCGGCGCGGGCGGGAGAACACGGCAAGGGCTTCGCGGTAGTTGCCGGTGAAGTACGAAAGCTTGCCGAAAAGAGTCAGGACGCCGCCCAGGACATCAACAACCTGGCAACCAACTCTGTCAGCATTGCCACAAAGGCGGGAGAGCTGCTTAAAGTTATTGTCCCGAGTATCAAGGAGACAGCACAGCTGGTTCAGGATATTACCATCGCTTCAGAAGAACAGGATACGGGGGTTAACCAGATTAACCTCGGTATGGACCAGCTTAACCAGGTGACCCAGCAGACCGCGGCGGCATCAGAAGAGCTTGCCTCGACATCGGAGTCATTGAGTGATCAGGCCCAGCAGCTCCAGGAGCAGATCGAATTCTTCAAGATTGATATTGCGGATGCCGACAGTCCCGGGTTCAGCGCGGCACCGTTGCTGGGCGAACCGGATAAAAAAGCGTAATCGCCTTTAACAGCCGGGGGGGGATAAACCCCCGGGCTGTTAAAGCGCCCTACCACTCATCCCAGTGTACCTTCTTCTCATCAAAACGCTCAGGCACCGCCTTCTCTTCACCCGGGTACCCGTATGAGATCAGTGCAAAGGGATGAATATGATCGGGAAGATTAAAAAGCTCATTCATAAGACCAATCCGGTTCTCCCGGGGATGGATGCCGATCCAGCAGGCACCGAGTCCAAGACCGTGAGCAGCCAGAAGAATATTCATCGTTGCCGCTGATCCATCAATGGGCATATATCCCGGATCATGAACCTTTTCCATGTCGCAGCAGACCAGCACGGCACCGGCGGCACCGAGAAGCATCTTCCCTCCGGGATGAACGTCAACAATGCGCTGGTACTTTTCAGCGTCATGAAAAAGAATAAATTCCCAGGGCTGTTTATTCATGGCGCTCGGGGCCACCATGGCGGCCTCAAGCATTTGTGTTACAACTTCCTTACCCACCTTTTCATCAGAATATTTTCTAATACTGCGCCGCGTCTTGATTCCTTCATAAATATTCATGGTATGTCTTCTCCTTAGTATTATGGTACTGTACTGACTTTCCCCCTCTCCCTAAAAAAACATTTTTACAAACAACCTGCAGCCTCCTGTGGGAGAGGGCCGGGGTGAGGGCACTACCATGCCCCCGGGCAATTAAAAAGCTCCATATTTTACTGCCATTCTTAAAATTTTCTTCTGGATTTCAAGCCCAATACCTGCTAACATTGTATTTCAGGGAATACAGAACAGGGGTAAAAAAAACAGATGCCTCTGGAGGTAGATACGGTTACAGATCAATGGGAAAAGGAAGAAAAGGCAACCAACTGGCATATATTTTTCTTCGACTCCTGCTGCTCACTACAGCAGGGGTATTCCTCTGGACCGGTATCGCCGGCATCGAGACAATTTTTATTCATGAGGCTTCATTTCTCCAAAAACTTTTCTCTCCCAAAGCTCACGAGGCCGCCGGCCGTCTCTTTTCAATTACATTTCTGATTTTAATAATTATCCCTGCCTGGCGAAAAGCCCTATCAGCGCGACGAGACCTTGAGTTCATGCAGGAAGAACAGAATAACTTCCGTCACTTTCTGGAAATTTCAAAAGACGTGATACTCACCATCGACACAAAAGGGTGCTTCACCTATCTAAACCCCCGTTTCGAATCCGTTACCGGATATACAGCTGACGAAATGATTGGAAAACAGGCAATGAGCCTGCTCAAACCACAATCAGAAGAGATCGCAGCAGAACTCTTCAAGAAGGCCTTTGCAGGCGAAGAGACTCCCCAGTATGAACTCGATTTTTTAACCCGGGACAACAGAACGGTCCCTGTGGAGATAAACGCTGTCTCAATCAAAGATAAAACGGGGGGCATCACCGGAAGATTCATCATCGCCCGCGACATCAGTTTACGAAGAAAAGTTCAGAAGGCCCTTCAGGAAAGTGAAGAAAAATTCAGGGCCCTTGCTGAAACAACACCAACAGCAATCATGATGTACAAGGAAAACATCTGGACCTACGCGAACCCGGCGGCAGAAAGAATCAGCGGTTACTCGGAAGATGAATTAAAGACAATGTACTTCTGGGATATTGTGGCACCCGACTTCAAAGAGATGGTACAGAACAGGGGCCAGGATCGGCAGCAGGGAAAAGATGCTGCCAGCAATTATGAATTTCAAATTCAGCACAAAGACGGAACGCTGATCTGGGTTGAACTGGTTGGAGCATCAACACTGGTAAACGGAGAACCCGCGGGTATAATTACCGTTACTGACATTTCAAAATACAAGCTTTCTGTCGAGGCCCTGAAAAAAAGTGAAGAAAAATACCGTACCATTCTGGCAAACATTGAAGATGGATACTTTGAGCTTGATCTCAAGGGAAACATCACCCTGTTTAACAACAAGATTCTTGAGATGTTCAACTTCTCGCCGGGAGAAGCGGATAATATAAACTACCGGGACTTCACAGAAAAAGAATCCCAGGAAAAACTCTTTCGCACCTTTCACAACGCCTACAAAACCGGTGAGGCGGTTAAATCAATGGAGATAGACGTGTTGCCGAAAAACCGGCCTCCCCTCCCCCTTGAGTTTTCCATCTCTCTGATACGGGATATTGAAAACAAGCCTGCGGGTTTTCGAGGCATAGCCCGTGACATCTCTGAAAGAAAACAGCTCCAGGAACAGTTAAACCAGGCGCGTAAAATAGAAGCCATCGGAACCCTTGCAGGAGGCATAGCCCATGATTTCAATAACCTCCTCATGGCAATCCAGGGCAACATCACCATGCTGAGACGTGCCAATGAAGATAATGAAAAAATCATTAAGCGGGTTGACATAATTCAGCAATGTATCGGCAGCGGTGCTGATCTCACCCGTCAGCTTCTCGGCTTTGCCAGGGGGGGGAAGTATAAAACCGCGCCCCTTGACATAAACAAGCTGGTAGAGAAAACCCTGAAAATGTTCGGCCAGACCAGGAAAGAAATTACAATACAGAAACACATCGACCCGTGCCCCCTGTCAGTTAAAGCGGACAACAGCCAAATTGAACAGGTTCTCATCAACATGTACGTTAATGCCTGGCAGGCGATGCCCAATGGAGGCACCCTTGAGGTAACTACCGGTTCAATATCTCTATCCGAAGACTTCACCACCCCTCATGACGCCGCCCCGGGAGACTATGTACGTACTTCTATTGCCGACAGTGGAATCGGCATGTCTCCGGAAACTATCCAGCGCATTTTCGAGCCTTTCTTTACGACCAAGGAACGGGCAACCAGTACCGGCCTGGGACTCGCCTCAGCCTACGGCATAATACGAAACCATGACGGCTTCATCACCGTGAAAAGTTTCCCCGGCCGGGGCACCACCTTTAACCTTTATCTTCCCGAATCCATTGAACCTGTTATTAAAGAATCAGTGAAGGAAGAAAATACAATTCTTTACGGATCAGGCGTAATCCTCCTGGTGGATGACGAAAAATTCGTTCTTAAAGCAGGAAAAGAAATGCTAAAGGCCCTCGGGTATACAGTATTAATTGCAGATAACGGCAATGATGCTCTGAAACTTTTTGCTGATAATTTTTCTTCTATTGATCTTGTAATACTTGATATGATTATGCCCCGGATGAATGGAGGAGAAATATTTGAAAAGATGAAAGAGATTGATCCTGAAATAAAAGTAGTCCTTTCAAGCGGCTACAGTCAGGATGGGGCGGCTGAAGCAATCATGTCCCGGGGATGCAGAGGCTTTCTTCAAAAACCCTTTGACATTGAAAGCCTTTCTCATACCGTTCATAAAGCCTCTCACCTCTCAGAAGTCTCATGACCCCCGGTCATCTGCAACCCCGCCTCTTCGGGCTTTTTAAAAACATTGAATTATTTTAATGCTCTAATATAATAATTGACTTCTTTTCATCTTTTACCGTATACTATAACATAAGCATTTTGATAGATTTTTTACAAAAACCACATTCAGAGACATTTACATGACCACGAATAAAGATATACATAAATTATTTAGAAAGGTCGTCGCAAATTCCCTCAACACAAGACAGGTAAATTACCTTGGGGAACAGATAGACCGCAGGTTTAACCTTTATAAAATTCTTCAACTTAATGAAGTTGTACCTATCCCCCGGCAGACTGCCGCCCAGACTCTCCTTGAACATTTCACCGCCGAAGACGATATTGTCGAACTCTTCACCTACATGCTCTACCATGAGGGTGAACGCTTCGTTGACCGCCCCCTGGTCATCTGGGGAAGAAATGAGTTCATCAGTCTACTGATAAAAAACAAATGGATATACGACCGGGAGATTAAACGCTTTCTTGTTGATCCCTTTTACGAGCACGAAAAGAATTTTCTTGAAAAAATACGTATCATCGACATGCGCGATGAAATTGATGTTGATGCAATTATTAAAGGCATCAGTGACATAAGCAAAAAAATGAGCATCAAAAATCTTGACTGGCGTGTCACAATGCGCCTCTACGACCTTGAGCCAAAAACCGGTGAATTGATCAGACAAATTCTTTCACTGCTTCTTACCCGCCAGAACCTTCAGAAATATATAACAGAACTCTTCGTCTGCCTTAAGGAACTTGCCATAAATGCCAGCAAGGCCAACTACAAGCTTCTCTTTGAGAAACATATGTCAGCCCCTGATGGCATCACACAACAGAACAACTATGTCGGATTTCTTACCATGTTCAGGGAAGAAATTGAAAATCACGGAAATACCCGGCTCTTTGAACTGGCACAAAGAGAAGACCGCTTTATAAATATCACCTTTCAATCTTCAAAAAATTCCATCGAGATATGGGTAACCAATAATAAAACAATATCCCCCATCGAGAAAAAACAAATTCTAAAAAAAATGGGACAAGCGGGCTTTGACGAAGACGGCTTTGGTGTAGAAGAATACGAAGAAGGAGCCGGTCTGGGCCTCACGATCATCATGTCAGTACTCAACAAGTACTCAAATGACGAATCACCCCTGAAGGTAATATTCTACCCTGATTTCATTAAAATAGGATTCTCCCTGGATCGGGTTAACCTTGAGGAGGAAAAGAAAAAGGACGAAGCAGAAAAGCTGCAGAAAGAAAAAGAAAAACAGGAACGGGAAGAACAGAAGGCAAAAGAAGCAGCTGAAGCTGAAAAAACAAAAAAGAACAACTAAAGACTATAGTTTTATAACTTTCCCCTTTATTCTCGATTCATGAGCTCCGAACGCCAGGTAATGACTGATTAAAGATTCCCGTGCCCCGGTCAGTCCCTTTTCACCATTGAGTACCGATACAAAATTTTCCATAATACGGAAGTCTCCTTCTGAATGCCCCAGAAGATCAGTCTTTATTCGATATATCTTCTTTTTGCCAGTACAGTGATCATGAACTTCGAGACGGCCTCCACCACCGAATTTTCCCCGCAGGGTTCCCCGGCTTCCATCGATACGAAGAGTCCGCCCCTCTTCATGGCTGTGGCCGTGCATTTTCAACACTCCGGTGATGCCGTTATGAAACTTGATGATAACCTCCTGATGATCCACCTGGTCATTGTCACAGGCATACACACAGCGACCATAGGGACCTTCTTGCAAGGCCTTCATAATACCATATTCTGTCATGTCTTCAGTTATAGTACTGGTGGGCCATTCCTTCCAGACATAAAACCGCTTCAAAAACGGAAGCTTTCCCGCCAGTTGCGGGAAACGAAGCATGAACCGTACGATCACTTTAAGAGCAGTATTATCAGCTTTCAGCAATGCCTGTTTCAGGTGACGGCCACGAAGGTATGTCGACACCGCCTCATACATACAATCACCGCCAGCGGGACAGCCGTCGGTGCAGCGATCCGGAGCGCCTTCAGGGGAATGAGAACTTATAAAATGACTCAATTCACCAAAAGACGAAACAAGTGCAGGTTCGCTGCGGGCAAACCATCCAATAAGATCGAGATCGTGACAGCTCTTAGCCAGTATCATCGGAGAAGCTTCATCACTGCGCCGCCAGTTTCCCCTAACATAGGAGTGGGCCATATGATAGTATGAAACATTCTCTGCATGATAAATAGTATGAACATCCCCGAGAACACCCGAATCGATAATTTCTTTAACGGTTTTAAAAAAATCCGTATAGCGCAGTACATGACAGACATTAAGCGTCATGCCGGTCCGTAACGAGGCTTCAACTACGGCAGTGCAGTCTTTTTTCGTCAGGGCCATCGGCTTTTCAAGAAGCACATGATAACCAAGCCCCATGGCGGCAATAGCGGGTTTGACATGCATCGTATCACCGGTCGCAATTATGCATCCCTCGGCAATCTGCCCCTCGGCGAGAAGTTTTTCCCATGAGTCAAAACACCGGTCAGCTGGAATAGAATGGTCCCTGGCAATGCGCTCACGCCGTTCGGCAATCGGTTCGGCAACAGCAATGACACACAATTTTTCAGGATGCTTCAGGGCATAAGAAGCGTATATGGTTCCACGGTCCCCCGCCCCGATAAGAACGACACCTTTCGCTCCCTTAACCATTTTCACGCTCTTCACGGATTGCCTTTAATTCATCATTTACCTTATTCTGGGGATAAAAGAGAAAAACAAAAAATCCAATGAGTGAAAAAAGCCCCCCAACCGGACCGGCGAGTTTTACTCCAAGAGGGGCCGCGGCGTCTTTGCCGAAGGCAGCGAAAAGATACGATACGATTGCCGCGGCGATACCGTAATTTATTTTCATAAAGAGACCCTGAGTCCCAAAAAACATCGCCTCGCGGTTAATACCGGTTCGATGAGAATCAACCTCGCTGATGTCAGCAACAATAGCATTGGGCACCACCAGAAGCACAGCAACAGGAATTCCGAGAAAAGCCATTTGACCATAGGTGAAAATAATTTTTGAAGCCCCCATCTGGTCAACAAACCAGGTCATACTCATGCCGACGGCAAAGGTTAAAAGACCGATAAGCATCATTGTTTTACTGGTAACCTTTGCAGCCAGGGAGTTAATAATAAAGAAAAAAACCACCGCGCTGCCGAAAAGAACAACCATCAAAATAGTCTGAAAATCCTGTTTCTCTCCGAGAAGTACCACGGGATAGTAGGCAATAATTGAACGAATCACATTGAAGGAAAACCAGAAAAGTATCGCCCCGATCATGTAGATAATATAACTCCTATTCATTAAAGTCATCTTGAGAGATTTAAGAAGCGAGACCCCCGCCGGTTCGGTTTTACAGAAACGCTTTTCATCTATCGGCAGTGCCGCGGCAAGAAGAGAAACAAAACCGATGAGAGCCATAATACCAAGGGTGACCTTCAGGGCCGTACCCTTTGCCAGCCCTGTCCCCTCAAGGGCTCCCCAGAGAAGAGGCACTCCCATCAGTATAACCGCGGCACCCACAAGGGAAAAGACCGCCTGAAGCACAGTAATCATTATCCGGTCTTTATGAGTCGCCGAAAGCTCCGGTATCAGGGCAAGATAGGGCGCCACGTACCAGGTAAAAAAGAAAAAGTAAAGCCCCAGGACCACCGCCACGTAGACAGCATTCATCGTACTGGCACCTTCATCAGGGGGGAAAAAAAGCAATGCCGCACAGAGAGCCAGAGGAAAAGCCCCAGTCATTAGAAAGAATTTTCGTCGGCCCATTTTTGACTTTGAGTTATCGCTAAAGTGGGCAATCAGGGGATCAGCCAGTGAATCAATAACACGACCGAAAAGTATTATCAGACCAATTGCCGTGAGACCGAAGAAAAGGGGCTGGTTGTCGATCAGCTCAGGCATACCTGTTTCAGCGGGAGGAATCAAAAAGAAAAGAAGATATACTCCAAAAATATTATCAACCAGGGCCTGTCCGATTGTACCTGTTGAGTAAAATATCTGACGCCATCTGCTGAAATGTTCCATCTTTTCTTTTTTCCTTTGCCTGAATTAAATTTTTACTGTAGAGTGCCCCTTACTTCCTTACAATTTATACTTGCGTTTAAACTATCATCCCATTGAACTTTAAAAAAATTTCTGATTGTACTGGTACCATAAAAATGATATCGTGTCAACCTTATAGTTGACGTGCCGGTCATGACGGGAGAGAAATTGATGACACGATATACCGTATGCCCTCAAAACAACCATCTGCACAAAAGACATTTCGAAAATATACCGGTAGCAGAGTTTGCTGATGCCCGTGAAGCCTCTACTGCGGCGGCCCGTGAAATTTCTGAACTGATAGGTGAACGAGAGAGTGAAGGCCGACCATGCGTTCTCGGCCTGGCAACCGGCTCATCGCCCGTAACAGTCTATGAAGAACTGGTACGCCTTCACCGCGAAGAGGGGCTTTCATTTAAAAACTGTATAACCTTTAACCTTGATGAGTACTGGCCCATGGAGCCTGAATCAATTCAAAGCTATGTCCGTTTTATGAAGGAGCACCTCTTTGATCACATTGATATTGATCCGGCAAACATTCACATTCCCGACGGTACTATTTCCCGTGAAGAAATCAGCGAATTCTGTTCCCGCTACGAAAAAAGTATTGATGATGCGGGAGGCATCGACCTTCAGATCCTCGGCATCGGACGCACCGGGCATATCGGGTTTAATGAACCGGGATCACCCCCGGACTCAATGACCCGACGAATTTTTCTCGACCAGATAACCCGCTCAGACGCGGCAAGTGATTTCTTTGGCGAAGAAAATGTCCCGATGCGTGCCCTGACAATGGGTATCGGCTCAATCAAAAAAGCGCGGCGGATAATCCTTCTTGCCTGGGGAGAGGGGAAAGCACCGATAATCCGCCGTACTGTTGAAGGTCCCCTTTCGCCATCAGTACCGGCGACATACCTGAAAGACCACCCCGACACCATATTCGTCCTTGACCGGCCCGCCGCCTCAGAGCTTTCCGTCAACAAAACACCCTGGCTTGCGGGAACCTGCCAATGGGACGATCGGAGCCTGGTACGCCGCGCTGTTGTATGGCTCTGTGAACATCTCAAAAAACCAATACTTAAACTTACCGACGAAGACTACCGGGACAACGGCATGGGCGATTTACTGGCCGATGAGGGGCCCGCATACCGGATTAACCTTGAAATATTTGACGACCTGATGCATACTATTACCGGCTGGCCCGGGGGAAAACCCTTCACGGTCGACCAGACACGGCCCGTACCCGCAGAGCCTTATCCAAAGCGGGTTCTCATTTTCAGCCCCCATCCCGACGATGATGTTATTGCCATGGGGGGAACCCTGCTTCACCTCGTTGACCAGGGCCATGCTGTTCATGTTGCCTACCAGACCTCGGGATCTATCGCCGTTTTTGATGACGATGTTATCAGGTTCGCTGACTTTGTCGCCTCATATGAAAGTGAGTTCGCCATTGACACCGGTGACTCGGCGCTCCTTTTCAGAGAAATGCGCAGCTTTCTTCTTTCGAAACAACCGGCCCAGGTCGACTCACCTGAAGTCCTGACAGTCAAGACACTGATCCGCCGTACTGAGGCCCGGTCCGCCTGCCGTTTTGTCGGCATTCCAGAATCAAATATTCATTTCCTTGACCTTCCCTTTTATGAAACGGGAACAGTAAAAAAGAAAAAACTCGGTAAGGAAGACGTGGCCATCATCACTGAAATAATCCGCCGCGTCAAGCCCCACCAGATCTACGCAGCGGGAGATCTCTCTGATCCCCATGGCACTCACCGGGTCTGTCTTCAGGCTGTTCTCCAGGCCCTTGATGAAACAAAGGAAGACGACTTCATGAGCGAATGTACCACCTGGCTGTATCGAGGCGCGTGGCAGGAATGGAACCTCGGGGATGCTGACATGGCGGTCCCCTTAAGCCCCGAAGAACTGACGCGAAAACGACGGGCAATTTTCAAGCATCAGTCACAAAAAGACCGCCCCCTCTTTCCCGGTCCTGATACCAGGGAATTCTGGCAGCGCTCCGAGGCCCGGAACCGGGGCACGGCAAAACTCTATGACAGCCTCGGACTTCCTGAATACGAAGCGATGGAAATATTTAAAAAATATGTTCCCGATAAATAAGAATCATCGCCAGTGCCAAAATATTTTAGTACATTAAATGCATATAAAGACTTTACCAGAATAAGCCGCAGGAATACCACAATGAAAAAATATCTTCTTTTACTTTTTATATCTGTACCTTTAACTTTTGCCTCCTGCGAGGGAGGAGAAAATAAAACTGTCTATACTGATCCAGGCACAGTATGGAACACAACCCTTCCAGATCAGATAGGAGGGATCAGTCTTGCCGGCTTTATTGAAAATATCGACTCCAGTGACTTTACCAAATACAGCGGATACAGTGGAAAACTTGAAATCACGTCTCCCTCAGCAGCCCATATCAGTGTAGACGGCTATGTTCGTGTTACCGGAACCAACAGTTACTATGACCCCCTCTACATCTGTATCGCTGACGGTACCAGCCTGAAAGAACTCTTCCCGGTTCCCATCGGTACATTTGACGAGTATATATACTTCAGACGAGCGGAGACTAACAATTTGGTGTTCTGCTATAAAATCGGAGAAAACAGCTACTCGTTTATTGCCTCAATTACCGTCACAAATACCAACAGCTCTATCAAATATCTTGTTCCGTCAACCCGTATCCAGGCCTTTAATCCGGAGATACGTGTTATGGCAAAAACAATAATTGATTCTCTTGAAAGCCCGACAGATGCTTCGATTGCCCTGGCTTTTCACGATTATATTGTAAAGCTTCTCTATTATGATTTTGATTCCCTGACCGACCGTAAAGCCCAGGACGCCCTGGCTGTTCTTCATAATGAAATGGCAGTCTGTGAAGGTTATGCAACATTGTATGCTGCACTTCTCCGGGCAAGCGGAATTCAGGCTCAGGTCTACACGGGAAGCAACCATGCCTGGAATATGATCTACTGGACCGGAGAATGGCATGACGTTGACACTACATGGGATGATCCCGTTTGGAACGACGGCGGCACCTGTAATGTTACAACGGGAGAATTCTGCACCAGTGACTTCCCCGACGGAGAGAACCTTCGCTACACATATTATGATACAGACTTTACGGGAGACGAAAACCACGACGGTCTGGTAGAAGACTTTTACAAAAAATAAATTCAATTACCTGTAGAATAAGAGAAGGCCGGGGCACGTGACCCGGCCTTCTCTTATTCAATCCGCTCTTCTTTTTTACATTTTCGCTGAAAATACCATATGCCCGCGGCAATAAAAAGAACCCCCACACCGTCAAACCAGAGGGGCTGGAAAGCCTGCAGGTTTTCCGGGTTACTGTATCCCTCAACAACAATATTAAAACGAACCATAAAAACCGGGAGGGAGTTAAACAATCCATGAAGCAGTACAGAAAAGAAAAGGCTGCCGGTTCGGTAATAGATCCACCCGAGGACCAGTCCCCCGAAGAAGGCACCGAAAAACTGCCAGGGGTTCAAATGAAACAAAGCGAATAGAAAAGAAGACAAAATCAATGCGGTAGACACCCGATAATTTTCAAGAAACCCCCTCAGGAGAATGCCCCGGAAAAAAAATTCCTCGGTAAAGGGAGCGATGAGGCTGACAAGGATAAGTGAAGTAAAAATACTCCCTCCGGTCAGTATGCTCATAAAAAAATCAATAATATACCGGGGCACGGGAAAAAAAAGTCTGAAGACATTATCGACTTCGGACATAAGTATAGAAAGCCCTATGGCGATTATCAGCAAAAAGAAGAGACCCGCCGGTTTCGGCACACTGAAAGGAAAAACTTCCCCCCATAATCCCTTTCTTTTTTTATAGCCGATAATAACCAATACCGTCAAAGGAATCCCGTTCAGTATCCCTGTGAAGAGAAGATCACCCTTCAGGCTTTCAGGAAGAAACATAATGACCATGATCATCAAACCAGAAAGAGAAAGCCCAAGCAGGAAAAGCACCAGGGCCCAGCCTATGGCCGGGAAGGGCCTGTTTATTTTTTCATTTATCATATAATTAACCTCAACTCTTAAATAACTATATTCTCTGGTCCGTTGACGTCAAGCAGCTTCTTCAGGGGCTTTTTTCTGACAATGAATTCTTTGACACAGGGTCATTTCTGTGCTACACTAACCGCATCATTCATGTTTGGTTTTAAAACATTCAGGGATTTGCAAAATGAATATCAAAACCGGATTTTACCTTCAAGCTTACAGCATTCTGGCTCTTTTCTTTACTTCCCTGATGCTGCTGACGGTTGCAGCAACCCCTGGCCATGCTCATCACAGAAAAAAAATCTATACTGTTGGCATTCCAGGATATAAACCCCTGGCATTTATTGACAGAAAGGGGAATGCTGCCGGGCTAAACCCCGAAATACTCAACGAAATAGCGGCCCGTGAAAACCTGAAACTTAAATACATTCAGAAATGCTGGCCCGATCTTTTAAAAATGCTTAAAAATGGAAGTCTAGACCTGATGACTACTATCGCCTGGTCTGAAGCACGGGCAAAATGTTTTGATTTCTCAGCGGTACCCGTGTCTGTGGTATGGACTCAAATTTATCAGCATCGGGGAGAAAAATACCAGAACATATTCGACCTGCAGGGAAAAATCGTCGCGGTTGTCAAAGATGATATTAACGGTGATAAATTCAGGGACCTTGCAAAAAAATTCAATGTAAAAATAAACTTCGTCGAGGGAATGACCTACGATGAAATATGCACAATGGTTGTTGAGCACCGGGCAGATGCCATGACTATGCCGAGTGTACTCAGTTCAGCTTACCTGAGCAAGTACCCCCTGCAGCCGACTCCGATAATGCACAATCCCTTTGGAACTTTTTTCGCGGCGCCTAAGAAAAAAAACCATCTCCTGCTAAGAACAATTGACCGCCACCTCACCACATGGAAAAAAGATGAGAACTCCTTCTATTACAAAACCCAGCAAAAATGGCTCTATGCTGGAAGAAAAGAACCTTTCGTTACTACACGCCACATCATTACCGCTCTTACTGCTGCAGGAGGAATCCTTGGATTTCTTTTTTTATGGCTCTGGCTTCTCCGCCGGCAGGTAAGATCCAGAACAGTAGAGTTGAGTGCCAGCGAAAAGAGATATCGTACCCTTGTAGAAAATATGACCGATGGACTCGGAATGTTAAATAACGAAGGAATTATCACATATTCCAATCCGCAGTTTGCCGCAATGCTTGGCTATGAAATCAATGAAATGACAGGAAAAAAAATCTTCCCCCTTCTAAACGATACAAATAAAAAAATCATCGTCGAACAAATCAAAAAAAGAAAAAAGGGCATTACTGAAAATTATGAGCTGACATGGACAAGAAAAGACGGAAGCCTTGTGCATACCATCATGTCTCCCAGTCCAATTTTCCTCAACAATGGTGAATATGGGGGAAGTTTTGCTGTTATCACAGATATAACCGAACGTAAAAAATCAGAATTAGAACGGAGACTCATAGAAGGAGAACTGAAGGAAGAAAAGGAATTCACAGATGCTATTATCAATACCCTGCCCGGATTATTTTTCATTTTTGAAAATACAGAAACACTTATCAGATGGAACAGCAACGCTGAAAACCTGACGGGTTACCGTTCTGATGAACTTAAAAACAAGCATATACTCGACTGGTTCGATGAAACTGAAACCATACGAATGGCCGAAGCAATACAAACCATTAAAAAATCAAAAGAAATAAGTATCGAAGCTAAATTAATTATTAAATCCGGCGAACAGCTGCCTTTTCTTTTTTCAGCAGCTTTCATAAACAGAAAGGGTAAGGAATACCTGATTGGTCTGGCAATTGAAACCACTGATTTGAGAAAAGCAACCGCAGAACTCGAATTCACCAAGTCCCTTCTTGAAACCATCATTGACCAGTCACCGGTGCCTATAGTTGTAGCGACAGTACCCGAGATGATACTCCGAATTGTAAATCCGGCCACTGAAAAAATCCTTGGAATAGAAGATGAAGAAAACAAAATAGGAACAAGACTGAATCAGCTGAAACCCACTTTTGGATATTATGATTCCGCAGGCAACCCAGTCCCCATTGAAAAGACTTCTCTGGCATTATCTTTAAAGGGGGAAAAATCGGAACCGCAGGAATTTATGATTAAACGAAAAGATGGAACTATCCGCTGGAATATGTCCTGCGGAATTCCAATTTATGACGCTTCAGGCAGCCTTATCGCCGGATGTGCTATTTTGCCAGAAATCACAAAACTGAAAAACACGGAACAGGAGCTCATCAGGCACAGGAACCACCTGGAGGATACAGTTGTGAGCCGAACCCGTCAACTGGAAGAGGCTAATGACATGTTAGTTGCAGAAATCAACCAGCGCCAGGAAGCACTCAGGGCTTTAGAGAAAAGTGAAGAAAAATTTAAGCTTCTCTTTGAGCAGGGAGGTGAAGGTCTCGCTCTTATAAAAAACCGCCGGTTCATTGACTGCAACGACGCCATACTGAATATGCTCGCCCTTAAAACAAAAGATGATTTCATCAACCTTCACCCATCAGAAATATCTCCTGAAAAACAACCTGATGGGCGCCTCTCCAGTGAGAAATCCGAAGAAATGCTTGATCGTGTTGAAAAAGAAAATTATGTCCGCTTCGAATGGATGCATAGTACTATTGAAAAAAAAGAAATCCCTATCGAAGTCACACTGGTGACCAGCGATATAGATGACGAAAAGATAACATATGTATTCTGGCGTGATATTGCAGAAAGAAAAAAAGTAGAAGAAGCCCTCAGGCAGAGTATACTGCAGATACAGTCAATACTCAACACCATGCCTATTATTATGTGGTCTTACGATAAGGATGGTATTTTTACCCTCTCCGAGGGAAAGGAATTAAAAAATCTCGGATTGAAACCGGGACAAGTCGTCGGCCTTTCATACATTGATGTGTACCGAGATAATGAAGAAATAATAAACTATACAAAAAAAGCATTTAAAGGCGAATCATGTGAATACGTAGTAGAGGTAGCCGATAACATTTACCATTCGGTACTCACTCCTGATCTTGACGAAAATGGAAATGTCAGGCAGATAAACGGAATAGCCGTCAATGTGACTGAACTGCAGCGAGCCCGAAAGAAGGCAGAAGAATCCAGTATGGCAAAGAGTGAATTTCTCGCAAACATGAGTCATGAAATACGCACCCCCATGAACGCCATCCTCGGCTTCGGGGAAGTATTAAAGGAGAAACTGACTGAATTTCCCCAATATAAAAACTATATCGATGGCATCCACAACGCAGGAAAAAACCTTCTGCGCCTCATTGATGACATCCTTGACCTTTCCCGTATTGAAGCAGGCCGTCTTGAAATTCAAAAGGAACCGGTTGCCCCTTCTACCCTTATCAAAGAAATTCGACAAATTTTTTCAATAAGGGCCAGCGAAAAAGGTATTTCCATTAAAATTGACATTGAAGAAACAGCTCCTGAAATAGTTCTTCTTGATGAAACAAGAATGCGGCAAATTCTCTTTAACCTGGTTGGTAACGCGGTTAAGTTTACCCGTGAAGGAATAATTACCATTTCCTTTTATTCCCGCCCCAATGCCAGGGGTCTCCATGACCTTTATTTTGAAATTACCGATACCGGTATCGGTATTCGTAAAGACCAGCTTGAAATCATTTTCGATCCCTTTCGACAGCAGGAGGGTCAAAAGATTAAAACATACAAGGGTACCGGGCTCGGCCTTTCAATTTCCCGGCGTCTTCTCGACATAATGGGCGGTTCCATTTCAGTTAAAAGCAAAGTAAGCGAAGGATCACAATTTACTGTTCTTTTGCCTGATATTGAAATATCTTCAATGACAGGAGACACTGGAGAAGCAACCACATCCGACAATTCGTATCAGAATATTCAGTTTCGAGGATCAAAGATTCTTCTCGCAGAAGACATATTGTCAAACAGACAGGTCGTAAAGGCCTACCTTGAAGGATACAACCTTGAAATATATGAGGCTGTCAACGGAAGAGAAGCTGTGGCAATGGCCGCTGACCTCAGACCAGACCTCATATTCATGGACATGCAGATGCCGATAATGGATGGTCTTGAGGCGACCTGCGAGATCAAAGAAATTGAGACACTGAGACACATCCCGATCATAGCCCTGACTGCCTCTGCGATGAAGCATCAAAAAACAAAAATACTCAGCTGCTGTGACGCCTACCTGAAAAAACCTGTCACCAAAAATGACCTGATACAATTACTGATGAAACACCTCCCTTATCTTGAACTTGAAGAAAACTATTCAGAAACCATTTCACTCCACGACAAAGAACAGGAATTCAGAGACATGCTTTTAAAAGAGCTTGCTGAGAAAAAAGCTGAAAATATTCACCAGAATATCACAGCCCTCTGCGATTCACTCTATAATGGAATAGAGGACACCTATTCTCTCGATGAAACAAAAGAATTTGCCAGCCACATGATCAATACAGCAGTGGTCTACAATATTGACAGTCTGATAGAATACGGAACAAATCTCATTGCAGCAATTGACGGATTAAACTTCCTGAAAATTGAAAAATATGTAAATATGTACCCTGAAATAAGGAGAGCGTTAGAGACATGAAGTCAGAAAAGAAAAACATTTACATAGTTGATGACATAGAAGAAAATTTACAGGTCGTAGGGGCCATGCTGAAAGAAGAAGGATTAAACATTTCCTTTGCCCGAAACGGAGAATCCGCCTTGAAGGGCATCGCCAAAAAAATACCTGACCTGATTCTTCTTGATATATCAATGCCGGAAATGGACGGCTATGAAGTATGTGAGCATCTGAAAACCGATAAGGCAACAGCTGACATCCCTGTTATTTTCTTAACAGGCCGTTCCCAGACCGATGACATCATCAAGGGTTTCCAATACGGGGCCGTCGACTATGTCACAAAGCCCTTTAATGCCGAAGAGCTTCTCGCCCGAGTCTCAACACACCTTGAACTGAAAGAATCACGGGACATCATCAGCAGGCAGAATAATGAACTGAAAGAACTGAACAGTGAACTTTATCAGCTTTCCATTACCGATAAACTTACCGGGATATATAATCGTCTCTATATAATGGAAATGATTTCAAAAGAATTTTCCAAATCAAAAAGAAACAATAGCACCTTTTCATGCATCCTCTTTGATATCGATCATTTTAAAAAGTTCAATGACACCTACGGCCACCTTGCCGGTGACCATGTCCTGGAAAAAACAGCACAGCTCGCACGGGACATGATACGAACAGAAGACTCTCTCGGGAGGTATGGGGGGGAAGAATTTCTTCTTGTGCTCCCGGATATCAATGCCGAAAAGGCCGAAGCTGTTGGAGAAAAGATAAGAGCAGCTATTCAGGACTGCAGCTATACATTCGGAAAGCATACACTCAATGTCACCATCAGCCTCGGAGTCTCAGACAATACCCGGAGCGACCCGGAAGATGAAAAAGAAATTATCGACAACGCAGACAAGGCCTTATATAAAGCCAAAAATGAAGGAAGAAACAGGGCTGTCCTTTTCAGCAGCTGGTAAGACCGGCGAAAGAAGAGCCCTGCCTCTGATTCAGCAGGGATGCTTTATTTTTTTAAACACTCAAGACGGCTTTCCCTTGAAAATCCGCCGCTGCTGTTTTTTTGATACTCATCAATAAGCAGCTCGCTGCCGGAAAAGATAAATGTCAGCACGAGGGAACCGTCACTTTTTTTATATTGAAATATTTCCTTATCAGTCTGGTTCAGTTTGAGAGCCTTTCCTCTTTTTGCTTCCACTATTTTCCCGTCGGGATCAGTCTGTACTGGTGTCGCGATCAGGCACGTATCATTGGCCGATATGGCATAGCCCTTTTCAAACCTGTTGTCTCCCTTTTTGTATATCTTTTCTGACTTATCAGCTTCATCAATTTTTTTCACAAAGAAATAATTCCCCTCAAAGACCTTAATATCCTGTTTACATCCTCCCAGAATAGAGACCATGAACAGACCCAATACTAAAATTTTAACATTTTTCATTAAGAACCTCCGCGATATATCGCTCTAAAATTATCAAATGACAAAAATGAAAGATTGCAGTGTCATCAAAAATACTTTATACTATTTGATCCGATCTTTGTCGAGGGTATTTTTTTTACTGGACGATCCGCTGAAATTAAGGGATTCTATTGATCTCAAGTATATCTTCAAAGGGGTACCGGCATGAAAAAATGGATCTTTCTGGCAACAGCATTCATTCTTCTGACAGTTCTGCTGCGTCCCGGGGATAAGGGCGCCCCCTATTCTCCCGGCTTCTCAAAGCTCAACGCCGAATTAAAAACGGGGGCCCCTGCCCGTCCCGTACTGGTTCTTGATCTTAATCTTCTTGACCGAAACATCGAAAGAGTGATTTCCCACATGGATCAGAAAAAAAAATTCCGTGTAGTGGCTAAATCACTGCCCGCCATTAAGCTCATTGATTATATATGTAAGGAAACCGACACCCGAAACATTATGGTTTTTCACCAGCCCTTTATAAACCGCCTGGCCGAAAGACTTCCTCGCCTGGAGATGCTCCTTGGCAAACCGATGCCTGCAGCAGCGGCACAAACATGCCTGAGGCGGCTTAAAAAAACTTCCGGCTTTGACGTGTCAAAACAAATCCAGTGGCTCATAGACAGCAAAAACAGGCTGAACCAGTACCTGGCTCTTGCCAAAAATCAAAACATAAAGCTTTTAATAAACATTGAACTCGATGTGGGGCTTCACCGCGGGGGCCTGCAGAACGACCAGGAGCTTCACGAAATGCTCACACTTGTCAAAGCCAATCCGAAGCATCTCTCTTTTAGCGGTTTCATGGGATATGAAGCCCATGTTGCAAAGGCCCCGCCGATTATTTCATCACGGGATTCAGCCCTGCACAAGTCCCTTGAAACCTATAACCGGTTTATAAACTATGGAAAGAAAAACTTCCCCCAACTATTTAAAAAAGAACTCACCTTCAACAGTGGCGGCAGCACAACCTACCAGATGTATAAAGATATACCGGTCATAAATGATATATCTGCGGGCTCCGGTCTGGTGCAGCCGTCAGATTTTGACCTGCCGACCCTTGCCGATCATGTACCGGCTCTCTTTATCGCCACACCGGTGTTGAAAAAGAACAAGGGGCTATATATTCCCTACCTTGAATTTTTATCATCCTTCTGGGGTCTGATCAATCCCAACTGGAGCCAGACTTATTTTATTTACGGGGGTTACTGGAAGGCGGTCTATCATGAGCCGAAGGGCCTCAGGGGAAACACGATATACGGACACAGCTCCAACCAGGAAATAGTTACATCTTCAGAAAAGACCATGCTCAACGTTGATGACTTTGTATTTCTCAGACCGACTCAGAGTGAATCCGTCATGCTTCAATTCGGAGACATTATAGTTATCCGCGACGGAAAAATAATTGACCAGTGGCCCGTACTGAAACAGTAAGTGCTTTACAGGCAGCGGTCCGCTGATAGACAGGATAGAACTGACTTCAGGAAAATAAAATGTTGAAATTAACTCTCGTCATTACCGGCCTTCTGGCTGTTTCATTTATCTGTTCAATACTTGAATCGGTGATTCTTTCAATTACCCGGCCCTACATCCAGGTTCTCATCGACAAAAAAGAACGAACCGGCGCCATGCTGCAGAACATGAAAGAGCACATCGATGAGCCAATTGCCGCCATCCTGACCCTCAACACCATATCCCATACTGCGGGAGCGGCGGTTTCCGGAGCCATCGCCCTGCAGCTTTTCGGATCTGAATGGATGGCCCTCTTTTCAGGTATACTGACCCTGCTCATTTTAATATTTTCTGAAATAATACCAAAGACCATCGGGGCAAGCTACTGGAAAAAGCTGAGTCCCCTCTCCGCCTGGATACTCCGGGGCATGATAATTTGTTTAAAGCCCCTGATTGTTCCAGTCAATTTTCTTTCGAAAGCCATATCCCATGGAGACACTTCTGATGCAGTCTCCCGGGCAGAGATTAAAAACTATATCCGCCTCGGACACCGGCAGGGAAGCATTGAACAGAATGAGTACCGGATAGTAGACAACCTCTTTTCCCTTAAGTCTGTCACGGTAGGAGAAATCATGACACCCCGATCAGTGGTATTTACCCTTGATGACTCGTACAATGTAAGTGACATCCGGGAGAAAAAAATTGATCTCTACTTTTCAAGGATTCCTCTTTTTAATGTAAAGGAAGATAAAGTCACCGGTATTGTAATGCACCGTCAGATCATGGAAAAGATCACTGAAGGAAACACTTCGGCTGAACTGAAAAGCATGGCCCGAAATCCTTCCTTCGTTCATGAGAATACACCGGTCTACAATGTCTTGAATTACATGATTGCCCAGAAAATTCATATCTGCATTGTCAATAACGGACCGGTAGCCTATACCGGTATCATTACTCTCGAAGATGCCCTTGAGACCCTCCTTGGCAGGGAAATAGTTGATGAGTTCGACCCGGTTGCCGATATGAGAGATCTTGCAGAATAATTTTAACTAAAAATTTTTCTCATCATATTTGAAACTTTTACCCGCAGCAGGTTCAGGGGAACCATCACCAGTGAAGATCCGAAGAGTTTAATATACATATCAATAGTACAATACTGCTCAAATCCTATGCGCCGGTAAACCGGTTCGCCTGCAGGTGTTGCCTGAAGAATACCAATGGTATCACCGCGCTTTCTTCCCTCAAGGAGAACATGACGCGTCATGAATTCACCAATACCCCTCCCCCGTGCCTCAGGTGCGGTAACAATGTTATAGATACCCGTAACTTTATTCTCAGAGTAAAAGCTCGCAGTTGCCGCGGGGCGTCCCTGTAAATATGCAATATAATGACGCATCGGCAGCTCCCGGTCGAGAAAAGCTTTTTCATATCGTTCAGCCATAAGGAAGCTCAGAGCCGGGGCCTGCTCAAAACAGGCATTATAAAGTTTAAACCACGGCAGAAGCTGTGAGGCTTCCTGGATCTCAACTACTTCAACATCCCCAGGGAGAGTATTAGTCTTCGAGAGGCTTGATAGATCTATGGCCATTCCCGCCTGAGTCTGTACATGCATCATTGAATCATCAAGGGCTTCTTTAAGTGCACGGCCAGAAGAGGGGCCGATGGTCCAGAGTACCGGAACCTTACGTTCCTTGAAAATCTGGAGCTGTTCTGCCACGGCGACTTTCACTTCCTTACCCTGATTTTGAAAATTGTATACACAGGCTGAAAGCATTGATGGAGCAGAAAAACCCGCATTGAACCAGATGCCCCGGTTATCTTCATGAAACTCATTATTTTCCACCGGTGCAACGGCTCGAATAAAGGAAAAAAGATTCTCTTCGATGGCCTTTTCAGCCCCTTGAGCCTCAAGAATGGTCTGCTGCTTTTCACTTCTCTTTTTCTGATTCATCATGCTCTCCAAATTATTAAGAAATTCTTAATTTTCTAACACGTTTTCATATATTTTTAATTGTGTCAACTAAATTAAAAAATTAAGAATATATTAATTTTTACTTTATCTCTCTCTCCGTCCATGGCAGGATGTCTCACGTGGAAAATCTCGGAAAAAAACTCAAAGACCTGCGCAAAGAGGCCCGCATCAGCCAGAAAGAACTGGCGGCCCGTATCGGCATTTCACCGCCGAACCTCTCCCAGTGGGAATCCATGGCCCTGCCTCCCCTGGAAGGTATCATGAAAATATGCCAGGAACTTGGAATGCCCCTCTGGAAATTTTTTCTTTCCAGTGAAGAAACGGCAGATGATTTTCTCCCCCCCTGGTTCAGACCAGAGCATATGGAGTTTATCAAAAAAATTTCCCGGCTTCCCGAGGATCTCCAGGACCAGCTGCTGAAAAATTTCAGTGAAATCGCGGCAGTGAGAAAACTAATTTAGGGGAAACATGAACGTGGAGACAATACTGCAGGTAACAATAGAAGCAGTCTATGGAACTGCCATGGTTGCGGTGATGTTTTTTCTTTTCAGGATAATTCTTAACACCGGCGTCGACATCATGACTCCCTTGCTGGTGCTTCTCTGCTGGGTTGCCGGGGAAATAATGATTCATCGTCATCCTATGGGACTCGGCATCGCCCTCTACAGCATCGGGAATGCCATACTCTTTCTCTACGGGGCCCGTCTCTTCGGTCTCGGGGTTACACGAGGAGTTACCGCAGCGCTTTTCCCGGTTTTCTTTATCACCTTTACCGGCTACTTTCTTCCCGGGCCCCGGGGCAGCATCGAACCCTTTGTAATTATCAACATGACGGCAATGTATCTTTTTTTTATCAATGCGGTTATCTTTACGGTTGAGCGCTCACAAAACCGATGGCTCTACGGTGCCTGCTTTACCACGCTTGCCTTCTGGAACGGGGGCCTCATGGTTCACTACATGCGCACGGGAATAATAATTACCGACTACTCCCATCCCTTCATGCTGACCTGCAAGGGAATCATGTCAGTTCTTCTATCAATACTGGCACTCCGATTCTTTTTTCAAGAACGGGCGTACAAGAGGCTCTGAGCCTCTTATGCTTTTTTAACCCAGACCTGCATCCATCCACGACCGTTGTTGCCCCGGTTATACCAGGGGGTAAAAAAAAGATCCGGACCCTTTTTATCACGGCCGATGATGATGCCGGTCCCGTCCTCTTCTTCACGAAAAGATATTTTTGAAGGAAGTATACGGGCCGCGTCATGATCGAGGTTATGGTTCCTCCACCCCTCAAGACAGTAGACCAGGGGCCCCCGGGTAAGAGCAACGCGGCCCCGGGCAGAACGAACCTTCGAATGGGCGGAGAGACACTGAACCGGCATTTTCAGTTCAAGGTTCAATATATATTTTTTCCCTCGAGGAACAGTAAGGGTCTCATAACGTGCCGAAGCAAAACGCTCGATCCCGAAACTTGTTTCACTTTTGCCCCCGAGGTATCGAACCTCGAGTCCGTTGACAATCAAAACAGCACCGTCACTCCAGGAGGGAATACGCAGTTTAACCGTACAGTCATGGGCATCCCCGGCGGCAACTGATATACGCACCAGGTTTCCGAAGGGAAGTTCACTCTCAATAGAAAGAAGATGCCCCCGATCAGTCACCTTTTCCTTCATGCCGACATACTGGTTAATAAAAAGCGTGTCACCCTTCCATGAAGTGATATACCTCCCGATTGATGCCTGGAGGCGCGATATATTCGAGGGGCAGCAGGCGGTATCAAACCAGGGACGCCGCCCGAACTCTTCAGGAGAATCAAGGGGATTTCGGTAGAACCAGGCATCACCGGAAGCTGATACTCCGGCTAAAGCCCCGTTATACAGCTGCCACTCAAGGAGATCCGCGTACCTCGGGTTTCCTGTAATCTTATAGAGCTCATGATTCCAAAAAATATTTCCAATAGCGGCGCAGGTTTCACAGTAGGCGTGACGGTTATTGAGCTCATATTTTCTGCCGAAGCCCTCCAAGAGGGGAAGAGCCCCGATGCCCCCGGTAACATACATCCAGCCCCTCACAAGATTTTCCCAGAGTGCTTCCTGCCGCGCCAGGTCTTCGGTATCACCAGCCAATCCCGCCGCCATGGACCGTGCCGTCTGCAGATAAGTAAAACGCACCGCGTGACCCGCGGGCTTTTTTTGCTTTTCTACCGGTTTATGCTGCTGATGGTATCTTCCTGAAAGGAATGACGCATTAAGACGAAGCCCCATCAAAAAGGGCTTCTCGTCACCGACAGCTTCTGTATAATCAAAGCCTTCAGTATCTTCGATGCCGGGACGCCGGGAGAGCTCTTTCATACGCGCCCCGTGATTAAAAAACTCCCGGAGCAGCATAACACCGAAGAATCTCTTTCTTCCTCTCATAGATAAAAAATGCTCTGCCGTATCACGGTAGACTTCATTTTTTGTCACCCCGTAGAGGCGAAGCAGGGCCAGTTCTATTTCCTGATGCCCCGGTGCCGCCTCGGGACCCCGGGTTAAAAACTCACTGCAGATGAGGCGGGCGGTTTTCTCAGCAGGAATCAAAAGATCATCCTTTCCCGTGGTATTAAAATATTCAATGGCCGCTTCGATAAAATGCCCCATGCAATAGAGTTCATGTTCTATCTGCAGGTTAACCCAGCGGGTACCGGGAAAATTGATCTGGTTGAAGGTATAAAGGTAGCCGTCATCATCCTGGGCAGCAACGGCAAGGGAAATGTATTCTTTTAAAAGCTTCTGAAGCCGTGAATCTTTTTTTGAGGCGAGAACCCGGGAAGCCGCATCAGCCCACTTATGAAGGTCAGAATCGGTATAAAAAAAGCCCCGGCGGCTCCCTTCACTGAGGCCCGCGGCAATTTTAAAGTTCTCAAGGGTGCCCACCTCGCAGTATTTTTCCCACTGGTAGATTAGAGAATGCTTTCGGTTTAACTCGAGACGGGGAGACCAGAAGTTGTCCTTTATGGCAACATCAGTAAGCCGCGTTTCTCTCATATTTTGAATCATATTTCTGCCTCCATGACCTGATGCTATTTTATCAGCAAAAAGTGTCTCATGTAAACATTAAATTTTATATTAAGAGACCCGGCATGTATACCTGGCTGCAACATCCTGACAAAATACAAAATATTTGCATTAGCAGTATTTACAGAGTACCTTATTCTTAGAAAGGAAAGAAGAACGATGAACAAAAGTGAATGGAAAGCGGCCCTGAAGCCCTACATGGCGCCGGATCTTAAAAAATCCCTCTGGCAGCTCATCAACTCTGTCATACCCTATATTATTCTTTTTGTGCTGATGATTTTCATGGTACTGAAGGGCTATCCCTATCCCCTGGTACTTCTTGTCGCTATATTAGAATCGCTATTCATGGCCCGTGTCTTTATTATCTTTCATGACTGCACCCATGGATCTTTTTTCAAATCACCGGGGGCCAACCGGTTTGCCGGCTATCTCCTCGGTATGGCAAGCTTTACCCCCTACAGTGACTGGCAGCATGCCCACGCCCTGCATCACGGCAATGTGGGGAACCTGGACAAACGGGGCATTGGCGATATTCCCACCATGACCGTAGCGGAATACCGGAAAGCCCCTCGTGTTTCGAAAATACTCTACCGGATTGTCCGCAGTCCATTTTTTCTGCTTCTCATTGCTCCTGTAGCGATTTTTCTTTTATCACACCGGTTCCCCCAGGCATCAACACGGCGCCAGGAACTCTTCAGTATCATTTTTGTTAATCTCTACATTGCTGCGCTGCTGACGGCGGCGCATTTTACCATCGGTATCGGTACACTGCTCATGGTACAGCTCCCGATTACTATTTTGGGGGGAAGTTTTGGTCTCTGGCTTTTCTACGTACAGCACCAGTTTGAATCGGTCTACTGGTCACGAAAAGAGACCTGGGACAATCTCCGGGCCTCCCTTGAAGGAAGTTCTTTCTACCGGCTGCCCTCATGGCTTAACTGGTTTACCGCGAGCATCGGCTATCATCACATTCATCATCTCAACGCCCGGATCCCCAATTACAACCTTAAAAAAGTATACGATGAGGTAGAAGCGGCCCGTGACATTACTCCCCTGACACCGCGGGTCAGTCTCCGTTCACTTTTCTATAACCTCTACGATGAAGAAAAAAAAAGAATGACAAGTTTCTCCTCGATAAAGCTGAAATCATAATCTACACAAAATATTTTTTATTTTTATCGCTCACTAGTCCTTCTGAAGTCAAACCAGTGAGTATCGCCCCAACCCGTTCTTTCGGCTCGTCGAGCCGCGATACGAGCTCTTTCTCGTCAAGCCCCGGTTCAGCTAAAAGCAGTTTTAAAATACGCCCTCGGACCTGGCGGTCAGACCCCTTGAAGGGAGACTGCCTGGTATGATGGCGGCTTTTCCGTGAAGGATTCGGAAGGACCTTCTTCAACATCACCCCATAATCCATAAGGGCGGAATACCAGTGGCGGGGTGACGACCGGTCAAGGGTCGCCTCAACCAGGGGCATGATCTCCCGGTCATGGACATCTTCAGCTCCCGGGAAAAAAAAGTGGATATATACGGTTCGTATATTGGTCTCAATAAAAACCTCTGGACGGTCACAGGCGAAAGCACAGATCGATGAAGCGGTTGCCTTTCCGATACCGGGAAGTTTAATGAGTTCTTCCGGCGTGGCGGGAATAGTTCCCTCGTTCTCATCAACGACCTGACGGGCGAGACGGTGAAGCATTACTGCGCGTCGATTGTACCCGAGGCCCTGCCAGGCCCTGAGCACTTCACCGCTCTCTGCCCCGGCAAGATCCCTGACTGTCGGGAATGCCTCAAGAAAAGAAAGATACTTTTCCACAACACGTCCCGTCTGAGTCTGCTGAAGCATAACTTCCGAAATCAAAATTTCGTAGAGGTCGCTCCTTTCGCGCCAGGGAAAATCACGCCGGTGCTCATGGTAGTAGCCGAGAATTATTTTTCTGAAACGCTGAATGTTTTTTTGCGAAGGAAGTTCTGACTTCCCCCTTTCATACGATGCGTCACGGAAGGAAAGAGTTATCTCTTCGATATTGTATTCTTTATTATTCATAGATCAGCGGCGGTGCAGCCTTCGTGTAGAATCGAGTCGCCTGTCCCGGCGGTCCCGAACCATAACAGAACGTTTCTCTTTTTCATGAATTTCCTTTGCCGCGAGAAGACGCCTGATGCGCTCATCTGTATCAGGATGAGACTGAAGTTCTCCCGGCTGGTCATTTTTTCTACCCGGGACCAGAAGAAAGTCAAGGAAATTCCGGGAACGAAACTGAATCTTCTGAAGAGCCGATGCGAGTCCCAGGGCATCATCGGCAAGGAGAGCAGCCCCCGCGTCGGCCTGGTATTCCCTGGTCCGAGAAAGGGCCAGCTTCAGCCTGAAGCTGAGCCACGGTGCCGTAATCAGCAGGGCAATCCCTGCCCCCATCGCCATGGTTACCTGAACGCTCTCAACAATGAGAAAGGGAAGTGAAAAGACCAGCATCCATTGACCAAAAATAGAGAAAAGACGGGTGAACCAGGTCAGGTTCTCTGCCAGGTTCATTATCCAGAGATCATTGTGCTGCAGGTGGCTTATTTCATGGGCCAGAACACCGGTCAGTTCCCGGGTATTCAAGGCGCTGAGCAGGCCGTCGGTAATACCGATGGCGTAATCACGGCGGGTCCCAACGGTAAAGGCATTCATCACCGAAACGGGAAGAATAAAAAGACGGGGAATTCGCTCAAGTCCTGCGCGCCGGGTCAGCATTTCGGCTATCCAGTAGAGTCCCGGAGCTTCGGCAACCCCAAGGGGCCGCCCTCGATATCGCCGAAATACCAGAAAAGGAGAGACCCGGGGAGTCACCAGGGCAAAGAGAACAATAAAGCCGAGGGAAAGCACTCCCCCGATTATACCCCCGATAAGAAGACCGATGGCTGCAAAAATAACCACCATCAGAAAAGCGTACAGACCCGTTCTGAGGTTCTCAAAAAAAGTATGCTGCTGCCCATCTCTTTTCATGGCACTCCTTCTCTCATCTTCAAATAATATGAAACAGCAGCAGGTACCAGGTTACTCTTTTTTTATCCGTAAAATTTTTTCAGTAAAAATTAACTCTAAAACAGGTGTGTTTGAGAAGAGGGGCCGCCCTACACCTCAGGAGGCAATTCTGCAGAAATATTTCCCCTTGGCATCATATCATCGAGAGAGGGTCTTTCTTTTTGCATCAGTGCTTCTATCCGGTTACCCAGCACTTCAATTTTTATCGGCTTGCCGACATAGTCATTCATGCCCGCGTCAAAGCACTGCTTTTTAATTTCATCCTGGACATGAGCGGTAATTGCGATAACGGGAATATTCTTTTTTTCTTCACCGACTTCACCATCCCGTATCCGCCGCGTTGCCTCAATGCCGTCCATGTAAGGCATTTCGATATCCATAAGAATCAGATCAAAATCATGATTTCGCATTTCTTCAAGAACCACCAGGCCGTTCTTTGCCACTGTTACACTGTGGCCAAGTTTTTGAAGTACCGTGACATTAAGCTTCTGATTTATCTCATTGTCTTCAGCCATGAGAATAGCAAACGTTTCTCCTGAAGGAAGTCTTTTCTTCTCGTCTTCCTGGGCCGGCACTTCATCAAAGGGGACCACTCCAACGGGTACATGAAAGGAGAATGTACTCCCCTTCCCCTCCTCACTTTCCGCTTCTATGTTTCCCTGCATTCTGGAAACAAGCTGCCAGCAAATCGCAAGCCCAAGACCTGTGCCGCCGTACTTTCTGGAAATGCTGTCATCGGACTGGGTAAAGCTGTCAAATATATTATCAAGACGGTCTTCGGGGATACCGATGCCCGTATCATTGACGGTAATTTTCAATTCAATTGCTTTCTGCCCATCATCCCTCTGATTATCTTCGGCCTCAACCTTAACAACAACCCCGCCCCGTGATGTAAACTTCAACGCGTTGCTGATAAGATTAATCATTACCTGCCGCAGCCTGGTGGGATCACTTCGAATAAATAAAGGAAGATCATCTTCCATTATCAGCTGCAGATACAGAGACTTTTCCCCTGCCCTGATGCTCATGGTGCGGATAATGTCATTCATGAAACGGCGCAGGTTAAAGGGAATAATCTCGAGATGAAGTTTACCCGCTTCAATCTTTGAAAAATCCAGGATATCATTAATGATTGCCATCAGGTGATCAGCGGATTCACGAACCGTAATAAGGTAATCAAGTTTTTCAAAATCATCATCAGTCATAAAGGCAAGATTGACCATGCCGATTATCGCGTTCAGGGGGGTGCGAATTTCATGACTCATGCGGGCAAGGAAATCACCCTTGACCCTGTTCGCCAGCTTGACATGATCCATGGCATAGCGAAGGCCCTCTTCATTTCGTTTCCGTTCTGCTATTTCCTCTTCGAGAACTCTATTGGCATCCTTGAGTTCCTTTGTCCGTTCTTCCACCAGCTCCTTCAGGTACTCCGCGTACTCCCGGTTTTCCCGCATAAGCCGCGAGCGCTGAAGAGCCCGCTCAAGGGACTGGAGAACCAGCTCCATTTCAAGAACCGGTTTCGCGATATAATCCCAGGCCCCCATGCGCTGAGCAGAGATAACATCCTGTACACTGAAAACACCGGACATGACGATAACCGGGATTTCAGGAGACTCCGAGGTAATTACCTTCAGCACATCAAAGCCGTCAAGTACCGGCATACAAAGATCAAGAAACACCGCGTCAGGAATAACTTCACGAAATACATCAAGCCCCTTCCTGCCATTAGGGGCGGTTACCACCCGGTAGCCGGAATCTTCCAGAAAATCCACTGTTGACTTCAGAAGCATCGCTTCATCGTCAATACAGAGAATCAGGTCAGGGGCTGGCTTCTCTTTATTCACTGTAATGTATGTACCTTCTACGGGACGACTGACAGGCCTTTATTCTTCCTTTACCGAAATATGGCGGAAACTCAGAAAAAACAACCGGCATACACCTGCATGGAGTATTATAGTGTTTTATACGACATATGTCAAATTTTTAGTTGTATTAATCAGGAGAATATCCCACAAGTAGATAGGATTTAAAATGGAGGAAAGCATGGAAACATACCGGTACTGTCCCCTGTGCGCCGGCGAGCTTCAGGAAAAAACAATCGACGGGGCACAACGCCGTGTCTGCACCTCCCCCTCCTGCACGTTCATATACTGGAACAATCCCCTTCCCGTGGTAGCGGCCCTGATCGAACATGACGGAAAGGTGCTCCTGGCCCGCAATACCGCATGGCCCGAAAAGGTCTTTGGCCTGGTTACCGGTTTCCTCGAGGCGGGAGAGAGCCCCGACGAAGGAATTATAAGGGAAGTAAAAGAAGAGCTGAACCTCGAGGCGAAAATCGAAGGGCTTATCGGCCTGTATAACCATGAAAAGGCAAACCAGCTTATCATAGCCTACCATGTCACCGCAGAGGGTACTGTCTCAATGAGTGATGAAATTGCCGAAACCAGGCATGTCCCCCGGGAAAAGCTCCGTCCCTGGCCCTTCGGCACCGGGCTGGCGGTGCGGGACTGGCTCGAAAAATAACCCGGGGATTTCAGGAGCAATTGTTATTCATTCCCCCTGCTTTAGCGTTTGTTCCCTCTATCCCTGGTAAAAAATGAATTACCTTGACATAAATTCAATTACAGGTCAAATAATATTCAAGAATGCTGATAACGGGTTATACAAGTGGATAGTCACATGTTCAATGTGGCTTGTACAGTCCGGGCATCTTATATCCACACAATCCGATACTGTATTTTCTCTTATTCTAATCAGTGTTGCATGAATATTTATTCATAGCCTGTAACATCTTCGCTCCCTGTCGGGAGCTTTTTTTTTCTTTACAATTCAAATTATTTGTTTCCTTCTGTCCTAATAATCAGGGCTGTTATCCTATATGAACGTTTTTATAAAAAAGAGACTTTTTCCCCTCTCGTGTCTGCTGTTTTTCTTTTTACCGGCAGATCTTTCTGCTACGGGAATCCCTTCAGGACCGGGGATCAGGGAACAAAAGACTATCTTCCTTGAAGGAAAATGGGAATTCCGCTATGACTGGGCACAAAGAAGCCGACAGGAAAACATCCCTGCCGTGGGATGGGATTCAACAAAAAGTCCCCTGAATCCCCCGGGCCGAAAGGGTCATGATATCCTCTGGCTCCGCCATCCCCTCGATGGTCCTGAAGAATGGGGTGATATTTCCGTTTTTCTTCCTTCCTTTATAATGCGGGGTTATGAAGTATATCTCGACAGCCGGCGTATCTTCAGCTCAGCAGGCGTAAAGACTCCCGACAGCGCCGTGATAGACCTGAATGCCTTCAGGTGGCAAATCATCTCCCTGGGAGATCAGTGGCGGGGAAAAGCACTGCATATCAAGGTCTATTCAAACTTTAAAAATATCGGCCTCTATAAAAAGGTACGCCTCGGCACTACCGAGGGACATATCCGCCGCATTGTATCCGAGGATATTTTTAAGATAATCGTTGCGGCGATTTTTCTTCTTTTATCAATAGTAACCCTGGTCATTTTCAGCATCCGGAGAGATCAGCGGGCCTTTACAGGTTTCGCTCTTTTCACCCTCTGTCTCTCTATCTACATTGGCGTTCACACCGACCTGATCTTTATACTCTTCACTAATGTTATGCCCTGGCCCTACCTGTGGCTCATGTCGGCCTTCTTTTTACCCGTTGGCCTTTTGATTTTTGTCGCCTATATCGGCAGCAGCAACCGGCATAAGCTTCCGGCAATCGCATTGATATTTTCGCTTCTCGGAATTGCTGCCCTTACCCTCACCATGGCAGGGGTTCTCGACATCCTTTCAGCGCGACTTCCTCTCTATCTACTTTACCTGGTTGCCCTTCCCTATGTTATATATATTCTCATCACCGAAGCTGTCAAAGGCAACAGGGATGCCCGGATTCTCACTGCAGGAATTTTAGCTGTTGTCGCCGCATTTGTACCGGCAATCATCCAGGCCCTCTTCGGTGTGATGGGGGAAGTAGAGGCACCCACCTGTGCCGGATCAACGCTTCTTGCTGCAGCCATGGTTGTAGTCCTTATCAGACGCCTCTCCACAACCTACCGCGACCTTGAAGTTTACTCGAAACGCCTTACAGAAGCAGACCGTCAAAAGGATGAGTTTCTTGCCCATACTTCCCACGAATTGAGAACGCCCCTTAACGGGATAATGGGTATTGCGGAAACCCTCATCAATGAACTTGAAGAGAGCGAACATTCTAAGGCAAAGCGCTATCTCTCCCTTATTATATCCAGCAGCCGCCGCCTTTCCAACCTGGTCAATGATATCCTTGACTACTCGAAGCTTAAAAACAGCAACATACGACTTCAGCGCGCCCCCCTTAACATGCAGGCCCTCACTGATGTGGTCATTGAATTCATGACGCCCTTAATTCAGCACCGGGACATAACAATTATCAATGACATTCCGATGGACTTTCTTCATGCCTTTGCAGACGAAGAAAGAACCCACCAGATACTCTACAACCTCATCGGCAACGCGATAAAGTTTACCGATTCAGGATCCATTGTTATTTCAGCACAAAAATTTTCCTCTCCCGGGGAATCGTCAGCCGACCTCAAATCTGGAAAAGAATTTCTTGAATTCTCCATCACTGATACCGGCACGGGTATCAGCAAAGACCTGGAGAAGCGAATTTTCCTCCCCTATGAGCAGGGAAATGAAGTATCGAATAAAGAGTACGGGGGAACCGGGATCGGGCTTTTCATAGTCCGTCACCTGGTAGAGCTCCATGGGGGCACCATAGAGGCAGGTAACAATCCCGACCAGGGATCTACTTTCAAATTCACCCTGCCTGCCAGCATCGGTATAGACAAGCACTCAAAGAACCACAGTGACATCATGATGAATACAGTAAAATACCAGGCGTCTTCAGATACCGAAACAGCTCCCCGTCTTCCCGACTCAGGAGCACATGTTCTCATTGTAGATGACGATCCGATAAACCTGGAAGTTCTCAGCAGCATACTTGAAAAGGCCGGCTTCTCTGCTACCATGGCGCTCAACGGCACTGACGCCCTCGACCTGATCATTGAACAGGAAAAATACGAGGACCCTCCCTTTGACCTCATTCTCCTTGATGTTATGATGCCCCGCATGTCAGGTTATGAATTAACTTCCCTGGTACGGCACCGGTATTCCATGCATGATCTTCCCATAATTGTTGTGACAGCACGAAACACCATACCTGACCTGGTGGCCGCATTCAACGCCGGGGCCAATGACTACATCACCAAGCCCATTAACCGAAAAGAGCTGATCGCCCGCGCGAGCAACCTGGTAACCCTTCACCGGACAGTTCGTGAACACCGGGAAGCGCGCTACAAACTTCTCCAGGAACGAATGAGCCCCCATTTTCTTTTCAATGCCCTTAACACCATACATGCCCTCCTGCTGAAAGATCCCGAATCTGCAGATAAAGCTGTTTTAAAACTAGCCCACAATTACCGCTACATTCTCAACCACAGCTTCAAAAAAGAAGTACCCTTTGAAGAAGAGTGGGATTTTGTAATTAACTACCTGAGCCTCGAAGAGCTTTTCTTCAGAGACCACCTGACCATCACAACTGAAACAGAGGGAGACTTCAATGATGTCATGGTCCCACCGCTTGTTATTCAGCCGGTAGTTGAAAACGCCCTGAAGCACGGGGCTTATAATGTTAACGATCACGGGGTCATCTACCTCAGGGCAGAGAGGAAAGGACAGGAAGTTATCATAACTGTTCAGGATAACGGCAACGGCCTCAGCGGTGACCCAAAGCAGGGCCGTTCTCTTTCAAATATCACTGAACGCCTCCAGTATTTTTACGAAGACGCCACGCTGACCATCAAGGAAAACCCTCACCGGGGAGTAACGGTAACCATTCGCTTCTCAGTAAAAGAAAAATCTTCCCATGAGGAGACACAAAAATCAAAAGACAGGGTAATATAGACAAGCTGACATGGAAAACAAACAATACACCGTTTTAATCGTAGAGGACATGATTGATGCCCGGGAACTTATCGCCTCCTTCGTTGAAAAAAGAACAGAACTAATTTTAAAAGCCACGGCCCGCAATGGCGAAGAAGCTTTAAAGCTGCTCAGGGAAAACACTTACGACCTGGCCCTGATGGATATCCATCTTCCCATCCTTTCAGGAATAGAAGTAATGGAAAAACTTGACCAGCTCCCCTATATCATATTCACAACAGCCTATGACAACTATGCAATAAAGGCCTTTGAACTGGGGGCAATAGACTACCTTCTCAAGCCGATAGAAGAAGAACGCTTCAACCGGGCAATTGACCGCTTCACTCGCATCACCAGTGCCGGGGACACAGAACCTGCCTCCACCAGGGATGTGGCCCTCTCCTTTAAAGAGAACCGGCGGGTGTGTCTTGTCCCCCATGAAGATATTATATACTGCTCAGCCCACGGAAAGCATTGCATTATTCATACAGAAGAAAAGGACTTTGACGCCTCCATGATGCTCAAGGATGCGGAAGGAAAACTTCCTTCTGATTCATTTCTCAGGATACATAAAGGATTCATTGTCAACACCCATTCCATTGCAAGCCTCATTCACGATCAGGGTGGACAGTATATAGCCCAAATCAGGGATGACGATGACACGGTTCTCCCCGTGGGCCGCGCCTATGTCCAGAAGCTGAAGGAACAGCTGGGGCTCTGAGCCCTTCTTCTGTTTATTTTTGCCTTCAGGCGCACCAAATTAACATTTTAAATGAAAAAAGAATTGACCGTTTATCGTACATCTGCGATAAACGGTCATATGAAAAGAACAACCCATGATAAATTCTCTCCGGAACATCAGGAGGCTGCTACCTTTGCGAAGGTACTCTCCCATCCGGCACGCATCATTATTCTCGAGATGCTGGCAGAACAGGCAGCCTGCATTTGCGGCGACATGGTCAACCGGCTCCCCATGGCCCAGTCTACAGTATCCCAGCATCTGAAAGAGTTGAAAAACGCCGGCCTTATCTCCGGTGAAATTGACGGCCCCCGAGTCTGCTACTGCCTTAACCGGGAAAAGTATACCCTCATGAAAAAAGTTCTCGAATCAACCCTCAGTGGAATTAATCAAAAAATAAAAGAAGGCCCCCATGACTGCTGCACATAAACCACTCCTTGCGCCGGGACCAGCAAAGGGCGCGCCAGTTCTTCAGGGCGGCCTCTCTCCAGCCCTGCCGATGATGAATAAAGAAACCGGCACCAGGGGGGATAGAAAAAAACTTCCCCACTACATATCCGGAGAGCATCTGACTCCCCGGGGCACGATTTTCCGCATCACAGGAAAGCTCACATGGCGCGACCGCCTCGGTACCTTCAGGGCACGAATAAGCGGCTATAGAATGAAGTACCAGGTCTCTCCGGGCCTCTACGCTCTCGGTAATCCCGGAGAATCATCCCCCGTAGCCGTAACGGCAAACTATAAGATGTCCTTTGACGAGCTGCGCCGTTCACTTGCAGATACTGACGCCTGGATACTTGTTCTCGACACAGGGGGCATCAATGTATGGTGTGCCGCCGGCAAGGGGACCTTCGGTACCAGCGAGTTGATAAAACGTATTGATTGTGCCGGCCTGCATCATATTGTAAAGGGGCGCAGCGTGATTGTTCCCCAGCTGGGAGCTCCCGGTATCAACGCTGCCGAAGTAAAGTCTGTCTCAGGATTCAGAGTCCGCTACGGACCGGTCTTGGCACGGGATCTTTCTGAATATATTTCTTCGGGATATAAAAAAGAAAAATCCATGAGCGAGGTTCCTTTCTCATTAATCGACCGTCTGGTTTTGATACCGATGGAACTGAACCCGGCTGTAAAAAAGTTCATTCCCCTGGCCCTGGGACTTTTTGTAATTTCAGGCCTCACTCCCGAGGGAATCATCTTTCGTGAAGCCTTCAGGCAGGGCGGCGCTTTAATCACAATTCTTGCCTCCGCACTTGTAGCGGGAGCCGTCCTGGTTCCGGTATTGCTTCCCTTCATTCCAATAAGGGCCTTTGCCCTCAAGGGGGCCGCTGCGGGATTTTTCATCATCGGAGCTCTCTTCGCTTCAAAAATATTCAAAAACATGGACCCCCTGATTTTTACCATGACCGCCATAATGGCCCCGGTCATTTCATCGTACCTGGCCCTCATGTTTACCGGCACAACAACCTTCACAAATATTTCAGGGGTAAAAAAGGAAATGCGTTATGCGATACCATTATACATTTTTCTTTCCACAGTCTCAGCCATCCTCCTGATAATCTTTAAAATAAAAACATGGGGGATGTCATGAAATATTTAAAAAATGTTGCGACCCTGGCTTACTATCCATCACGATGTACCGGCTGCCGGCTCTGCACCGAAGTCTGCCCCCGGGGCGTTTTTACAATAGAAAACAAAAAGGCTCTCATCACTGACCGTGACCGCTGCATCGAATGCGGCGCCTGTGCCCTTAACTGCGCATTTAATGCTATAACGGTAGAGGCGGGAGTTGGGTGTGCTCAGGCGGTTATGCACAGCATGATCTACGGAGGTGAGCCGTCATGTGACTGTTCAGGGAACAGTTCATCGTGCTGCTAAACAGCTCTCTGAATCATGAGGCGGCACAGGGTCAGCCTAGGGGTTTAATTTTATCTCTCCGGCCCTGTCTTTAAGACTTCCAGGAAGGGTCATCACAAATTCTCTGATTTCATCCCGGACCCTTCGGTAGTGGGACATTGCTTCTTCTTCTGATGAAGCGTCTTTAGCAAGACGGGGGGGGTCTTCAAAGCCCACATGAATCACTGTTGTTTTTCCCGGGAAGAAAGGACAGTTCTCATTGGCGTCACCGCACACCGTTACCACGTAATCAAATTCTACACCTCCCAGGTCATTGACATGCTTTGAATCTTGCCCCGAGATATCAATACCTGCTTCTTTCATTGCTAAAACCGCTCGCGGATCAACACCGTGGGGACTGGTTCCGGCAGAAAAGAACTCAGCTTCACCGCCCTTCAAATACCGGGCAAGCCCCTCTGCCATCTGACTGCGGCAGGAGTTTCCCGTGCAGAGAAAAAGTACTTTGATTTTATCCAACATAAACCTCAGTTTCTTTTATATATAAACAGGTATGATGCCCGGGAATGCCGCACCATTTGTACCCCGTTTACTTCACGCCTCGTTCGAGAAGAAAACCAGCATACTTTTGATCGGTTCCCTTTGTTTCAGCATTTATCTGCTGGCTGAACTTAACTATACACCAGCAGCCCTCTTTCTGTCAACATGCAGCAGGTACTTTAGTACATCCTTAAGCGTTATTTTCGCCCTGAAAAAACTTCCTTCTAAAAAAGAAGGCCACGTTCACCAGTGCAATCAGCACCGGCACCTCTACAAGGGGACCGATGACTGCAGCAAAGGCGGCCCCTGAATTTATACCGAAGACCGATATTGCAACCGCGATTGCAAGTTCAAAGTTGTTACTCGCCGCGGTAAAGGAAAGAGTAGTTGAAACAGCATAGCCGGCTCCCGCTTTTTTGCTCATATAAAAACTTACAAGAAACATGATAATGAAATAAATCAACAGCGGAATTGCAATGCGCACCACATCCATAGGAATAGAGACAATAAATTCACCCTTAAGACTGAACATGACAATTATTGTAAAAAGGAGAGCCGCAAGGGTAAGAGGGCTGATTTTCGGAATAAAGTTTTCCTCGTACCACTCCTTTCCCTTAAATTTTATCATGACAAAACGAGTAAGCATGCCGGCAAAAAAAGGAATCCCGAGATATATTAAAACCGACTCACCGATCTGTACCATGCTTATATTTACCGCTACTCCCTTAAGACCGAGAAGGGGGGGAAGTTTAGTGATAAAGATCCAGGCATAGAGACTGTAAAATAAAACCTGAAAGATACTGTTAAAGGCAACAAGCCCCGCGGCGTACTCCCGATCTCCTTCGGCGAGATCGTTCCAGACAATGACCATGGCGATACACCGGGCAAGACCGATCATAATAAGCCCCACCATGTAATCGGGATAGTCCCCTAGAAAAGTGATGGCAAGAAAAAACATAAGGAGGGGCCCTACGACCCAGTTTTGAACCAGGGAAAGTAAGAGAACTTTCCAATTCTTGAAAATGTCTCCCAGCTCTTCATATTTAACCTTCGCCAGGGGAGGATACATCATGACAATAAGACCAATGGCGATAGGAATATTAGTAGTTCCGTATTGGAAGCTGTTCCAGAAATCTACCGTCCCGGGAACAAAGTAACCGAGGGCAATGCCAAGGGCCATGGCGCCGAAGATCCAGAGAGTCAGAAAGCGGTCCATAAAGGATAATTTTTTTGCAGTTCCTTCAGTCATAGTAGTACTCCTGATTTATTTTTAAAGGTATCCCATCAGAGCGGTATACCCGATATACAGTCCGGCGCATACAACCAGTACGCCGGATATCTTTTTCACTATAAGCACTGCCCTGGATTGTTCATTCCAGTCTAAATATTTACCCAGTGCTCCGGAAAAGGTCCCTGCCAGTACAATGACAGCACCATGCCCCAGTCCATAGGCGGTAAAAAGAGAGAGAGAAAAGAGTACATCCTGTGAAGAGGCGAGTGCAATACCAATCAGGGGAGCCAGAAAGGCAAAGGAACAGGGCCCCAGAGCGGTCCCCATTACAACCCCGAGGATAAATGCTGTTAGAAGTCCCCGCTTCATGCCGGCATATTTTTGACCATCCTGGTCAGGCAGGGGAAGCTTTATAATTTCCATTAGATGCAGGCCGAAAAGAATGATCATGCATGCAATAAGCAGCTGCAGGGGCATCCCCGCGTCACCAAGGAGTCGCCCTGCCATTGCAGTGCCCGCCCCTATCAGGACCAGGGCCAGAAGGATACCGGAGGTAAAGAGTGTTGAAATAAGAGCAGCCCTCCCAACTGAAGGAATCTCTTTCTGATTGATAAAACCAATAATAAGGGGAATACTGGAAAGGTGACAGGGACTGAGAATAATACTCAAGACACCCCAGGCAAAGGATGCCAGGAGAGCCAGCCCGGTACTTTCCGAAAACATCATGGATAACTGCGCGAATATACTTTCCACCGATTACCTACCTGACACCATGTGATGTCAGCAGGGCTTCTATTTTTTCAAAGGGGAAGTAACCGGTATGTCGGAAAAATTCCTTTCCCGCTTTATCAAGAAAAACCTGAGTCGGTATTGCCCTGATTCCATATTTTTTTGCATAGGGACGTCCCTCAGGAGTCCAGACATCATGAAAAATAATTTTCACTTTTTCCCCATACCTGTCGGTCACCTTTTCCATAACAGGCTGCATCATTTTACAGGGGATGCAGCGCAGGGAGCCAATCTCGACAAAGGTCACCAGGCAGTTGTTGACTTTTACATTCGAAAAGTTTTCGGTTTTATCTTTGCTAACCAGTGGTTTCATTGCACTTTCAGTTTTACCACATGAAAAAAAAGAAAAAACAAAAAGTAGAAGAGTAAGGTACAATCCAGTTTTATACATAATCTTTTCCAGGAATTCTTTTATTTTAACATCTCTTTAATCGCTTCAAGTGAAGGGACTTTTCCGCTTACCTTAACCGCACCGTCAATCACCAGTGCGGGAGTAACCATCACACCGTAAGAGGATATTTTGTTAAAATCTCCAACCTTTGATATTTCGTATTCAAGCCCGAGCTCTTTTGCCGCCTTTTCTGTCAAATCCTGAAGATTATCACATTTAGCGCATCCACCGCCAAGAATTTCAATCTTTTTCATAGTAAATCACCTCAATTAAATGTTTTTTAGTATGTCATGAAGTGTGCGAAGCCGCAAACCTCTGGAGCATATTTTTTTTAACTGCTAAAAACTTCCATATATGATTCCTGCTGCCGTTGACATTACAACAACCAGCGCTGAATACATTATTGTTTTGCGGGTACCAAGAACACTTCGTATAACCAGCATATTAGGTAGAGAGAGTGCCGGACCAGCGAGCAGGAGGGCCAGTGCCGGTCCCTTCCCCATGCCGCTGCCGATGAGTCCCTGAAGAATCGGCACCTCGGTAAGGGTGGCAAAATACATAAAAGCCCCGGCAAAGGAAGCAAAGAAATTAGCCCCGGGAGAATTACCCCCGACCCACCGTGCGACAACTTCTGCCGGAATGATTCCCTCATGCCCCGGCCGTCCGAGAAAGAATCCCGCCGCAAGAACACCGATAAAAAGAAGGGGCATGATCTGCCGGGTAAAGCCCCAGGTCTCTTCGAACCAGCCCTGCATTTCATAATTACCCGTAGCGATAAGAAAGGAAAGCCCCACAATACCGGCACTGAACCCCACCAGGGGTATATCCCTGAAAACAACTGCAAGGACCACAACCGCCACAGCAACTGCAGCGGTCTTTACTGCCGAAAGTCCGAACCAGCGTACCAGGGTTACCGCAAGAAGCAGGGAGGCCGTTCCGGTAATCTTCCATTTATACAGCCAGACCATGTGCCAGATACCTTCAGGAGAAGCAGAAGGCCCCCAGTTGGCAAAGATTAAGATCACTACTAAAAGTAAAAAGAGGGCTCCCTGATATTTAAAAGGGCGCTGATTATCATCTTCGGGAATAATCATTTCAGCAGAAGTTCTTTCTTTTTCTTCCTTTCGATTTAAAAGATGCATAAAGATACCAATAAGAAGACTGAATCCCACCGCTCCAAGGGCCCTCACGACTCCCAGTTCAGCACCAAGGACCCGGGCAGTAACAATAATAGCCATTACATTGATTGCGGGGCCTGAGTAGAGAAATGCCGCTGCAGGACCAAGTCCCGCGCCAACTCGGTAGATTCCCGCAAAGAGGGGAAGAACCGTACATGAACAGACTGCAAGAATAGACCCGGAAACACTTGAAAGGCCATAGGCGACAAAACGGTTTGCCCCGGGTCCCAGGTAGCGAATTACCGAATTCTGGTTAAGAAAACGTGCCATCGCCCCGGCGATAAAAAATGCCGGTAGAAGACAGAAGATCACATGTTCTCGCGCATAGGACTGTAAAAGCAGCAGCCCCTCATCGATTGCATTATCAAAGCGGGTAGTACCCGCAGGCATAAAATAGATGCCGGCAAAAATAACCGCCATCCAGAAAAAATATTTTCCTTCGTTTTTCCAGTTCATATATTCCTCACATTTAAAATAACAATTTGGCCAAATCGCCAAATACTCAAGCCATAAAAGCGACGATGCGCATCGTCGCCCTTAGTATTTGACATCGCCGCCTTTAAGTTTTTATACTTTACAGCAGGCAACACGCTCCAACTGGTCCTGCGCACTTGTTTCAAGAACCGTTTCGACACAGCCGATAAAATCAAGAATACAGGGGACCCGCAGATGATAGTAGATGCAATTGCCTCTCTTTTCATCAATAACCAGGCCGGCATTTTTAAGAACAGTTAGATGCTTCGAAACAGTCGAAATATCCGCGCCGATCATATCAGTCAGTTCATTAACACACCACTCAGATTTTTTCAGTTCTTCAACAATGAAAAGCCTGCTGGGATGGGCAAGGGCCTTGATAATTTTCGCCCGAGCTTCATACTGTGCCTGTACTTTTGGGTTCATAATCACCTCTATTTGGCCATTTTGCCAAACAGCTAAGAACTGTCAAGTTGTTTTATAAATTAAACTCTGGGAAAAATAAGACCCCCCATCAGGGACCCTTATTTTTCCCAGATGAATTTTTATTACTGCAAAAACCGCCATATTGACACGAACATATATACATGATATGATAATTTAAATAAAAGCAGATCAATGAAAAAACTGGTTCTTACATTAATTCTGGCCCTATGCGCCTCCTCCCTTACGGCAGGGGAAGTTATGCTCAATAACACCCTCAGTGGCGATATCTCTATTCAGGATAAAATTTACTGGCTCAAGGACACTGAGGGAAGCCTCTCTTTCAAGGATGTTCATTCCGGGAAGGCGGCAGCTGCATTCAGAAAAAATTCTGAAAAAACCAGCAATTTCGGATACAGCTCTGCAGCGTATTGGATACGCATAAAAATACGGCAGAAAAAAAACCTTTCCCGCCCCTGGTTTCTCAAACTCGCCTATCCACACATTGATGTAATCGATTTTTATCAGCTGAAAAGCGATGGAACCTTTCGATACATTAAAACCGGTGACGCCCTCCCCTTCAGCAGCCGAAAAATGGAGAGCCGTAACTTCCTTTTCCCCCTGAACAGTCCCGAAAAAACCTATACTGTATATTTACGACTCAACAGCTCAGGGGCCATAAATTTCCCTCTCAGCATAATTGACAGCCATACCTTTCACCGTCAGGATCATCGGGAGCAGATTCTCTACGGCATCCTCTTCGGGATTCTGCTTATCATGATAGTCTATAACATTTTCGTCTTTCTTTCTGTACGGGAACGGGTCTATATATACTATGTCAGTCATATCTTTTTTCTAACACTATACGTCTCTCAGCTGAGCGGTTTCGGCGCCGAATATATAGCACACAGCCTGCCGTTGCTGAACAATATCATCGACATCTTTGCAACCTTCGGGGCCCTCTTTACGGTAGGACTTTTCATTATTGATTACCTTGAGACCCCCCGGATCGTGCCGAAACTGAACAGGATTTTCACGGCCCTCACATTCCTTTCAGGAATCTGCATGGTGCTTACACCTTTTATCGACCGCAGCAATCTTCTTTACTTTAGTGCAATACTTCCTATTCTCCTGCTCCTGATATCGATAGCAATTTCAATAATCGCTCTCAAACATCACATGCGGCAAGCCTGGTTTTTTCTCGCCGCCTGGGGTATCCTGATTATCGCCACTGCATTGCTGGCCCTGTCACGCCTGACGGGCGTGGAAAGCAGCTTTCTTAACAGCTTCAACCTTTCAATCGGAATTGTATTCAATGTTGTTTTTCTTTCCCTGGGTCTCGCGGATCGAATAAACAGGATGAAAAACCAGCTTTTTGAACTGAACATCCACCTTGAGGATAAGGTTAAAAGGCGAACCAACCAGCTCGAGGATGCCCTTACTGAAATTGAGACCACCAATGATCATCTTCAGGAACGTAATAACGAACTGACCACGGCCCAGCACATTCGACGCAAAGACATGGCGATGGCCATCAGCGTGCAAAACAGTTTTCTTCCTAACGTGCCCCCCGTCTCGGACAAATGGGACATTGCCTTTATGTACCAGCCGATGATGGGCATCTCCGGAGACTTCTATGATTTTTATACAGAAGACGGAGACCTCAAGGGCGTCGGAATCTTTGATGTCTCAGGACACGGAATTGCATCGGGACTGGTTACGATGATAGCCAAATCGGTCATTCTCAGAAACTTCTTTGAAGGCGAAAAACTTCCCCTCAATGAAGTCATGACAAAGACCAACACAAATCTGCAAAAAGAAATCGGTGACGTGGGAAATTATATCACCGGCGTACTTCTCAGGTTCAATGATACCCGTGTTGAATATGCCAATGCCGCACACAACGATATTATAATAAAAAGGGGGGGGGAAGTTTACTTCCCTGAAGAAAAATACCAGCAGCGTATCGCCGGGGCATTCCTCGGCATTGTAGACTTTAATTATGACTATGAGTCAATTGAATTCGAATTACAGAAAGGAGACTATATTTTTCTCTATACCGATGGACTGAACGAAGCCCGCAACCTGGAAGACGAGATTTATAATCTTGAAAAAATTTCAAAATCATTTGAAACCGCTCCTGATGCGTCGGCCCAGGAAGTCCTCAACCACATAGTTCTCGACTACCATGAGCACCTGAGGGATATCATCGACCAGCAGGATGACATCACCCTTATCGTCTTGAAAAAAATCGGTTAATTAGCATTACGATTGCCTTGAATCATCCTCTTTTTCTGATTACTTTTCAAATAGACAATAATTCACTGGAAAATACATTTCCCAAATTTAAAATAAAATAGTTGTAACTTTGCAGGGGAAATGTGGTCATGAATTAGAATCAATCACTACTTTATTGGTAGTAATTGATTCCGGAGGGCTCTATGAAACTCTTTTTGCTGTTATTTACTCCAGTTTTCTGTCTTGTTTCCAGCAATGCCTTATCGAATACGACAGATGAATTAATACGTATTGCCCTTGAAAACAATCCGGCTCTAAAAGGAGCAGTGCATCAATCAAAGGCCGCGGAGTCTTCATACAGGAAACAGAGTATCCTTCCAAAAAATCCAGTGTTTTCTTTTAGCTATTCCAATATCCCGGTTACTGAGTTCCCCTCTCTCACTGAGCATGCAATGTCAGGCATCAGCATTGGCCTGTCACAATATATTGCATCGCCCTTCGAAAGCAGTGCACGAAAGAAACTCTTTAAAAATCGTTACATGGCAAAACAGGAAATTATCCGAGAAGCAAAAAACGGGCTGGCCCTTCAAATCCGCCTTACCCACGCCGCTCTTATATTCATCGGGACAAAGAAACAAATCTTGAACAAGAACAAAGAAACCCTTGGGACTATTTCAAAGGTTGCCGAGTCCCTGGTAGCGGTCAACAGAATGAATGCGACACAACTTCTCAAAATTCGAGCTGAAATTTATGACCTGGGCATTTCCCTGAAAGAAGTCAGTGGAATTTTAGAAAAGGAAAAACAAAAACTTGAAAAACTCTGCGGAATTCCCCTTGCAGAAAAATTACTTCACAACACAACAGATGACGAACAACTCCAGACTATTGATCTGGAAAAATCAGATAACTTTACCCCAAAAACTCATCCTCTTTACAAGAAATATGAGATGCTCTTAAAAGCCACTCAAGCGGCCTATGGGATGGAAAAAGCAAAAACAGTCCCGGGCATCACCATCGGTTTAGACTACCGCATCCGTCAGAAAATTACAGGGAAAGACGCGGGAGAAGATTTCATTTCTCTTAAGGCATCAGTTCCTCTTCCCCTCTATTATCCCTTAAAAGAACGGCATGCAATCCGCGCTGAAAAACAAAAACTGCTGGCTGCAGAAAAAGAACTTCAGAACATCAGCCTTCAGCTTTCTACCGCCTGGAAAGGAGAACTAAAAAATTTTATATTGCTGTCTAAATCATTTTCAGAATACCAGAACCAGATTCTTCCGATGTATTTTTCGGTTTACCAGAGCCAGATTTCTATCCTCCCCGCGGGAAGCACAACTATAATTGATGTTCTCGATTCATACCGGCTCTATTTAAAAGCATCCTTGAGAAAAGCCAGGCTTCGTCGCGACGTTACTTTCAGCAGGGCAAAACTGATGTACCTCTTATATCGGTTCCCACAGCATAAGGTCCGAAAGGAGTACAAAAAATGAAAAAATATATCACCAGAACAGGTATCATATTCCTAACAGCGAGTTTAATAATCCCGGCAATGCTGCTTCTTGGATCATGCAGCAAGGAGGGAGCAGTTTCTCCCGATGAAGGCTATTATACATGTTCAATGCATCCCCAGGTTATCCAGCACGAACCTGGCAACTGCCCTATCTGCGGAATGAAGCTTACATTTGTACCCGCGAGGCAAAAAAAAGCCGACAAGAAGCATGACCATAAATCAAAAAAATCTGGTACTGAAAACAAAAAATCAAAGGAGAAACTTTCTCAGCATTTTAAATTCTCACTTGCAGAAAATCTTTTAAAAAATGCCAGGATATACACCGTCCCGGTTAAAAAAGAAAAATTCAGTAAAAAATCACTTTATTCAGGACATGTAGATTACAACGAAGATCCCAACAGGTTGGTTGTCATAAATACTAAATATGACGGCTGGATAGAACGCCTCTATGTATCAAAGGAAGGCCAGAGGGTACGCCGGGGCTCACTGCTCATGGGTGTCTACAGCCAGAAAATACTCTCAGCCAAAGAAGAGTATATCACCACCTATCAAACATTAAAAAAAATATATCTTGATCAGGGAAAGTCAGTTGCTGAACTAAAAAAAGACCGCACCGTTCTTGCAGCACGCCGTAAACTTCTCTACCTTGATATTCCCGTCAGCCAGATAACACATTTGGAGAAAGCCGGCATGACCGATCGAAGAACCTATTACCGATCGCCTATCAGCGGGGTCATTGTTAAAAAAAATGTACTTCAGGGCGATCATATCAAATCAGGTCAGGAGTTATTCAGAATCGCAAATCTGGGCAGACTCTGGATTTTTATTCACATATTTGAGAAAGATCTTCCTTTTATTAAAAACGGCCAGAGGGTGAAAATTTCATCTAACGCCTATCCCGACCGAAAATTTCCCGGAAAAATCGATTTAATATATCCTTTTTTCGACATGAAGACAAGAGATGCGAAAGTTCGCATTGTCGTCAATAATCCACGGCACGTGCTTAAACCGGGAATGTTTGTTAGTGTATCGACCAGCAGCGGATTCCCCGGCAAGTCCATTGTCATCCCAGACAACGCGGTAATTTATTCGGGAGAAAAAAATTATGTTTTTGTTTCACTGGGGGAAGGAGAATTTGAAGTTCGCCCCATTGTCATCAAAATCCGCTCAGGCTCTAAAGCGGTTGTAAGCAGAGGGCTGAAAGAGAAAGAACTTATTGTCGCCAACGGTCAGTTTCTTCTCGATTCAGAGGCGTCTTTAAAAGAAGCGCTGCAAAAGGGACAGGCAGGGGGGCATCAACACTGATGCTTCACCATAAAGGATTTTTATTATGAAAACAATTATTAACTGGTGCATTAATAACCGGATACTGGTTCTCATCTTGTCAGCAAGTCTGTTAATTACCGGAATCTGGAGTCTGTATCAGATAAGAATGGACGCCATCCCCGATCTTTCCGATACCCAGGTGATCATCCAGGCAACCTACACAGGACAACCACCCCAGGTGGTTGAAGACCAGATAACCTATCCCCTGACCACCAAAATGCTTTCTGTTCCCTATGCTAAAACGGTACGGGGATATTCTTTCTTCGGATTCAGTTTTGTGTATATACTCTTTGAAGATGGCACTGACCTCTACTGGGCACGCAGCCGTGTTCTTGAATATCTTAACGGCATGCAGGGAAAACTACCGCGAAATGTTTCTCTCGAACTCGGCCCCGATGCCACATCAGTTGGATGGATTTTTCAATACGCCCTGGTGGATTCAACGGGAAAACAAACACTGGCCGACCTCAGGGATCTCCAGGATTTTATTTTACGCTATGAATTAACCTCCGTAAAGGGTGTCAGTGAGGTAGCAACCATCGGGGGTTTTAAGCGCCAGTTCCAGATAGAAATAAACCCTAATCTCCTTTACCAGTACGGCATATCTCTCAAAGATATTGAAAAGGCGGTTAAAAAATCAAACATGGAGATGGGGGCCCGCCTCTTCCAGCAGGCAGAAACAGAATACATGATTCTCGCAAGGGGCTACATTAAGTCCGTTGAAGAGATAAAAAGCATCCCCATAAAATCATCCCGGGAAGGAGCGGTTCTAACCCTCGGTTCAATAGCTCATGTAAAGGAAGGGCCGGATATCAGAAGAGGTCTCGCAGAACTGGATGGGAAAGGCGAAGTGGTTGGCGGGATCATTATCATGCGCCAGGGTGAAGATGTACCCCGAACTATTGCCCGCATTAAAAAGAAAATACACAGTCTGAAAAACACTCTCCCTGAAGGGGTAAAAATCGAGACGACCTATGACCGATCTGAATTAATCAACCGCGCCACCGGCAACCTCAGGTTAAAAATTATCGAAGAACTGATAATCGTATCTATCGTAACTATTTTCTTTTTGCTCCATTTCAGATCGGCCTTTGTCGCCTTAATCATACTTCCCATGGGGGTAATAACTTCATTTCTGTTTATGCACATTATGGGTGTCGCGGCAAATATCATGTCAATGGGGGGCATTGCCATCGCCATTGGTGTCATGGTTGATGCCAGCGTCGTAATGGTGGAAAACACCCATAAGCATCTTGAAAAACTTCACAAAGAGGTTCAGGAAGTCGGCAACAGTCATTACTGGCAGGCAGCCCGTGAGGCTACTCTTGAAGTTGCTCCGGGACTGTTTTGGTCGATGATCATTATTATTGTCAGCTTTCTTCCTGTCTTTGCACTCCCTGAGCAATCAGGGCGGTTATTCATTCCCCTTGCCTTCACAAAAACACTGGCAATGTCTGCAAGCGCAATCCTGGCTATCGTGCTGCTTCCTATCCTTGTGGGATACTTTGTCAGGGGAAAAATCCCTGCTGAAGAGAATCACCCTGTAAGCCGGTTTCTAATAAAGATATACCGTCCTGTCCTCGAGTATTCTTTAGACAATAAAAAGCGAATAGCTATAATCAGTGCCATTGTTCTACTTTTCAGCCTTCTCCCCATTACCGGTATAAAAGTTCCCTTTACCAACATCCATGTGATGAAGTCTATCGGCAATGAATTCATGCCTCCCCTTGAAGAGGGAGATCTGCTCTACATGCCAACAACCATTCCGGGCATATCAGTTAGTAAGGCCCGAGAAATTCTTATTGAGACCGACAGACTTATCAAATCTGTGCCTGAGGTAAAAAAAGTATTCGGAAAGGTCGGCAGGGCTGATACAGCAACCGATCCTGCACCACTCTCAATGATTGAGACCACCATACTTTTAAAAGACCCTTCTGAATGGCGCGATGGAATAGACATAGACCACATCATCGACGAGCTTGATCGAAAAGTGAAGCTCCCGGGGCTTGTCAATGCCTGGACCATGCCAATAAAAACACGCCTTGATATGCTCTCAACAGGCATAAAAACACCCCTTGGCATAAAAGTCATGGGCGACGATCTTTCAAAACTTCAGGCGATTACCCAGGCCCTTGAGGGACATCTGGCAGGCGTTCCAGGTATAACAACCGTTATCGGAGAGCGTGTTGAAGGGGCAAACTACATTATCTATGATATCGACCGGCAGAAAGCGGGACAGTACGGCCTTTCTATCGGAGATATCCAAAATGTTCTTACGTCAGCTGTTGGCGGCCGGGGAATCAGTGAAGTGATTTCAGGCCTGTACCGATGGAGTATTAACATACGCTACATGCGATCGTACCGGGAATCCCTCGAAGACCTGGAAAATATCCTTATTCCGATTCCGGGAGGCGGTCAGATACCCGTTTCATCGGTTGCCCGTATCAGAATTGAAAAAGGTCCAGGGGGCATTAAAACAGAAAATGCCCGTCTCACCTCGTGGCTTTACGTGGATACCCGATCATCTGATATTGGAGGGCTCGCACATTCACTCAAAACTAAAATAGACACGCTTATTTCAGAGAAAAAAATACCCTGGGAAGCAGGATACTCTTATCTGATAAGCGGTCAATACGAGCAGATGAAACTTGCTGCCGACAGAATGAAAATTCTCATACCCCTGGTAATCCTCATAATTTTTGTTATTCTTTTTATTCACTTTAAAAATGTGTCCCACCCCCTCTGGGTCATGGGGACAGCAATGTTTTTCGCTCCCCTGGGAGGACTCTGGTTCATGTACCTTGCCGGCTATAACCGGTCCGTAGCCTCTGATGTCGGTTTTATTGCCCTCATCGGGCTCGCTGCTGAAACCGGAGTGATAATGCTGGTGTACCTCGATGAATCACTCAGGATGCTTGCTGCGGGCGAATTTTCTACTCTGAGAGATGCGGTTATTCACGGAGCGGTTCTCAGAGTCAGGCCGAAAATGATGACTGTAATGACAACCATGCTTGGCCTTCTCCCTATTTTCTGGGGCACTGCGGCAGGTAACACAGCCATGCGCCGCATTGCAGCACCCATGGTGGGAGGGCTTATAACTTCCACTATTGTTACTTTAGTTCTTATTCCGGTTTTATTCGAATGGTGGTACAACTACCGCCAGGGAGCTCAACCGGTATTTAATACAAATAAATTACCTAAAGGAGAAACACCATGAGAAAAAATGCATCAATGGTACTCGCACTATCTCTCGTCGCAGTCCTTGGCTGTTCAAAGGGAGACCAGGGAGGCCATCACGGAACCATGGCCATGGACAACATTAAAATCGTTAAACTTGCTGACACCCAGGTAAGTTTTGAATTAATGGATAAGGCAGCCCATGACAAAATGGCAGAAATGATGAAGATGAGCCACAAAAAAATGACCATGCATGGAGCAAAAGATTCAGATCATTTCATTTCCATCTCTGTTCTAAAGAGTGCAGACAAGTCTGCGGTAAAGGATGCAGAAATCACTACAACCATTACCGGTCCCGATGGAAAAGCAGTGATAAAGAAAGGACACACAATGGAAGGGGAAGGAATGTTTCATTATGCTGTAGACGTGAACATGACAGCAAAGGGGACATACCAGGTTTCAGCGGATATTAAAACCGGAGAGAAAACTGAAACAGCAAAGGCATCTTTCATAATTAAATAGAGAGGAAGTTTTCCCGTCCTTCATAACGAGCACTTCCCGGGGAAACAGTATAGACTGGTGAACTATGCTGATCAATTTGCCCGGGAAGTTGTTTTTCCCGCCATCAACGAATTAGATATGAATACTTCTTCAACGAAGAGGAATTCCCTGCACGATCATAGATGCGAAGCCGCACCTCATGCCTGCCCCGGCGCCATATCCTGTTATGCCGTAATATTTCAAGACGTCCCTTGTCAGGATCAAAATCCCACTTCACTTTTTTCCCGTCCACCGAAAGATCAATGCGGTCAAGATTGACACCGCTGCCGATATCCGCGAGGTAAAAATAAATCAGTCGGCGTCCCTTTACTTTCCTGACATTGTTTTTACCGATGTGAGGAGGAACATCATCACGGACCAGAAAAAATCTTCCCATTTTACGGGCCTCAGTTTCGATGTAACTTCCATTGCGCCGGTCTCCCGCAAAATAAAAGTAGCCCTTTGACCCGGTAATAGCATAGATGCCCACCTTGCCCCTGTCACGGCCCGTATACTTGAAGCGGACACGCACCGGCTTGTCAAGGGCCAGGCCACGGGGAAAAACTGCGTAAACAGATGACTTCATGGTCAGCCCCGGTTCATCAATCGAAAAGGGGGCTTCCCGGCGAATGACGACTTCTTCTTTATAAAGGCCGCTCTTTTCATCAAAATAGAGAGAAAACTTCCCGTCCCGCGACTCGAGATCAAGATCATCACCAGGATGAAGATTAACCCGGCGTTTCCACTGTGGCCGGGAAAAAGGCCGGGCTCCCCTGACCGTAAAGGAGAGCCTTGAGCGGTTCATTGCGGCATCATAAAAGAAGGCGGTAACCCGATAGGTCTTCCCCGGTTTCAGCCCTTTGAGAGCCCCCCGGTTGTTGCGCCGGTCCCAGGCGTAATAAATATAATGACTGTATGAGCTCCGGTCGTAGTCAAAGTAAAGTCCCATGTGGTATGTCTCTGACCGGGTAATTCCCTTAAAGAAATGCCGGTAGACCGATTTTCCATCGAGCTTGACGTCAAAGCCGTAGACCGATACCCGGTTTCGGTAGTTGACCCGGTCACAGGCCTTTATCTTTATTCCTACGGTACCGGCTACCTTGGGGGCTGCCCCCCCCTTCAAATAATAGATTCCCTTTTTACCCCGGGCCCGCACAACAGGAAAAGACGCCTCCCGGGATTTTCCATTAATATGGGAATACCCGTCAAGGGGAAGCATGTAGACCCGCTGAATCAATGGTTTACTTTTATCAGGAATATACAGTCCGCTTTTCAGAGGATTAAGATATCGGTTATCCCCCTGCTTTACTTCAAAATGAAGGTGTGCCATGCCGATGCCCGTGTCCCCCGTGTAGGCGATAACTTCCCCCCTGCGGACCGGTATCACCGCGCTGGAAAAATCTTTTCTAAAATCTACCCGGTCGAGCATCTTACCGCGCAGCTTTTTCATCCCCTTATGACGGGAGATCTTTGAACTAAAACGGCTCAGGTGTCCATACATGGTGACAAGCCCCCGGCCATGCTGAAGAAAGAGGCAGTACCCGATACCCCACTTCTGATACATCACGGTCTTAATATATCCGTCATCGGCAGCCAGCACGGGGACGCCGACTCTTCCCCCGCAGCTCATATCGAGGCCCCGGTGAAACTTGATTCCCCGGTACTCACAAAAGGTACCGGTTACCCTCTTCGGATATTTCAGAGGAAACCCGAGGCCCCCATGAATAGCCTCAACCCCCGAAAGGAGTAGAACTGCAAGGGTGCCCATGGTAATATATCGAAACAGCTGTTTAGTTTTTAATTTTTTCATGATAATTTTTCAATTCATTCATTTCCCGCCGAACCGCTTCATCACCCGGGATGAGCTGAAGATAGCGGCGGTAATATTCAAGGGACGCGTCAATCTCATCATGATCACGGCTCCCGCGGGCCAGTGTCAGAAAGGCCGGCCCGTCAGCGTAAAAAATCAGTGAAGCCTCGACATGATCAATCCCCTCACGGTACCCGCCGTTAAGAAGAAGCGAACCAAGACTAAACCATGAGAACCCCTCATAGGGAAAAAGTTCAACACTCTCTTCAAGGGCCTCCCTTCCTGTTTTCATGTCACGGTCAAAAAGGTCAATACCTTTATTGTAATAATATTGAGATTCCATGTAGCGGACCTGCCAGGCGGCTGCAAAAATACCCGCCCCGGCGAGCAAAACAGCTGCTCCCTTCAGAAGCCATTTCCTCTCTATAAAAATTTCACAACCGCCGACAGAGGCAAGAGAAAAAAGAAAAAGTATTTTACTGAAAGGAAGAAAAAATGGAAAGGCCCAGATGCTGAAGGGCAGAACAAGAAGAGGAATCGTCGCCGCCCCGTTTTTGAGATCCCCTTCGTTTCGTTTCAGCAGAGAGAGACCCCGCAAAATCCCGTATCCCATCAGGCCGCAATAGAAAAATAATGCCATAAATCCATTGTCATAGGCAATCTCAAGAAAATCAGAATGGGCATGTTTGAGCTCAGGGGTTTCTTTTTTCGCAGATTCACCCGCCTCTTTTTCAGCACGGCTCCGGTAGGGGGGAAAATCCCTGGCAAAGGCCCCCGGTCCGTGACCCAGAAATGATGAGTCTTTAACCATGGCACATGCGGCCCGGTACATAACGGCCCGTTCGGCAAAGGGACTCTGGCTGGTCAGATTTTTGACGACCCGCCCGGCCTGGGGAGCCCCCCGGTACTGATGAAAGGCGAAAAGCATCCCCGCCGCCAGAAGTGCCGCAGCATATAAAAAACCGAGACGCCGCCGGTTCTCCCGGGCAAAGAAAAACGAGATGCCCATAAACATCAGAAAAACAGCCCAGGCAAGGCGGGAATAGGTCAGATAAATACAGAGCCCCTGGATCAAAAAGATAATGGAGAAAACTGAAAAGCGCTTCATGAGAAAACCTGCCGCAAGGGTCAGGGGCATGGCAAGAACCAGGAACTCACTGAGAAAATTCGGATTGCCCATCGAGGCAATAACCGGAAGATGATGGCTTGCAAAAAGGGCCTTCAGATCTTCTGCAACATCAATGCCGGTAAAATATTGCAAAAGGCCCCAGAGCGCCAGGAGGGTTGTACTCCCGCAGATCATCAGGGCAAAGACCTTAAAGTCTCCCGGATCTTTCAGCTTATCTCCCAGTATCCTGAAGGCAATATATATAACTACAAAAGAGGATTCAAGCAGGGAAGGAAGAACGCCGGTCGCCGAAACATCAGCAGCAGCCTGGGAAAGGGAAAAACTGAAATAAAAAAGCCCCAGAAGGATATCAGGTATCGTCAGATGAAAGGATAAACTTCCTTTCCATGAACGAAACAAAAACAGAACAAAAAACAGCAGTGCAGTCCCATGAGCCAGAACCAGACGGTCGGCAAAGAAATAATGAAAATCAATGGGCCAGAGAGGCAGGAGAATAAACAGCAGAAAGGCCACACTGAGGTGGCCTTTTCTGACTGGATCGATGTAAGATATAAAGTTCAATGTTCTTTACTTCTCTAGGCAGAACATCCCCTCAATTTATCTTTTATAGTATCTAGTTCCCATGTAACGGGTTCCGCCGTATCGGCTGCGATTGTTATAACGGGTTCCGCCATATCGACTGCGGTTGTGATATTTGGTCGCACCATATCGATTACGCTTATAATAACGAGTCGCCCTTTTGGGAGATCGATAGTGACGGGTACGGCCATACCTGCTATCTTTATCGCGGTCATAGCGCCCTCGGTCCTTTCGGCTCTTTTTAACAGTAAAACGATAGTTTATAGAGGTTCTTTTTCTGTTTTTGATATCTTCAAAATAAATAGTTGCACTGTATCGACCACCGGCTCGACGTCTCGCCACACGGTAGCTCCACTGTGCAGACTCATAATATCTGACATAGTTATCTCCACGACGAGATCCTGCTCGGGCAGCGTTTCTTTTTTTCCATTTGCCCCTATAGACAGTACGTCCGTCCTTTCGCACAACCAGCCGTGTTTTTACCCGTGCTCTTCTCTTATGCTTTTTAATAGGGCCAACTTTGTAATAAAAATAGACGCGTTGTCCAGGACGAACCCGGTTAGACATCCGCCTGGTCGAACGAACGCTGCTGGTTCGTGCAAGATGCGATTTAATCACTCTCAGAGGACGTCTTGAGTATCTTTTCCGATCAAGCTTTTGTCGTTCACGTTCTCGTTTTTCCCGTTCAAGTCGTTTACGTTCATGTCGTTCTCGAGCAAGTTCACGCTCAAGCTCACGCTTGCGTCGTTCCCGGGCTTGAGCCTTCTTCTTCTTTTTTCTTTCTTTCTTGCTGATCAGTTTGTCAAATTTTGATTGGGCTAAAAATATACCATCAGTTGAATGAACTTTTCCAAGAGTTTCAGGTCCTGCTTCAATACCGTCACCTGCAAGGAGCGCTCCCGCACAAAAGACAAAGGCTATTGCGGCAGCAATTGAAATAAATTGCTTTTTCATTTTTTCTTCCCCTTATGATTTATATGATTAAATAATACAACTTGGGTATAATAATTCTAAATTTAGCAAATGTCAACCCGTTTGTGCTATTTTTTCAGGAATTAGCTCTTATATTGTGCATCCATGTGAATATGTACAAAAACATACATCAAATTTTAATCATTTCCCCGCAGCTAATCAACATTTTTCTGGATAAATTATCTTTTAAAACGACTACCGTGCATTGAAAAAGACTTCATGTGGATGAATTTTTCTTGCAGAAAGCTCAAAGCACCTGTACATTACCCCTGAAGCTTAGAGCCTCAAAAAAGCGGCTGGATACAAAGAGGAAACAGACAATGGCTTTACCAAGCAAAGCAATGTTTTCTGCAATGATTAAAAACCGCACTTCCCGCGCCATGAACCGCGGCTTGATCGGTTATTCAATAACACGGGAATTCGCCCCTATCCAGAAAAAAGATGTGACCCGGTATGTTGAAGCAACCAATGACGATCCGGGGCTCTATACTGAAGATGACACCATGGCCCCTCCCTTTTACATATCCCGGCTTCTCTACCCGATGTTTGAGCATATGATGACCCTCCGGGGTCTTGACCTAAATATTTTCAAAATGGTTCATGCCCAGCAGGAGGCCCGGTGGAAGCACCCCATTCACCTTGGAGAAGCCGTTTCGGTCACCATGGATATACTGAATATTTTTGATACGCCGGCAGGGGAAATGATTAATCTAAGGACCAGGGCGATGGTTGGCGATGAAGAGACCTTTGAAGCAGTGACCGGTTTCTTGATCCGTGGCACCGGCGATCATAGAAATGCAAAAAAAATTCCAGAGCCTGGTCATGGCAAAGAAATCTTCCGGACTGAATTCCAGACATTTGAGGGACAGCAGTTGAAATACGCCCGGGTGTCCAGAGACCATAACTTTATGCATACCAGCAATTTTTTATCAAAACTGGCAGGACTACCCCGTACCATCATGCACGGGGTATGCATAACCGCCATGATGGCCAATGCCCTGCGGGACTCTTTCTTTGAAGGGGAGATGGAAAAGATGAAGGGCTTTTCAATCCGCTATGCCAAACCGGTCTTCCCGGGGGAAAAAGTCATTATAGTAGGCTACGAGACAGATCGAGATGGAGAGCTCTACTTCGAAGGCTTCAAAGAATCAGGGAAACCTGTTTTAAAAAGGGGCCTTTTATGGTTCAATAAATAAATCATAAACTCTCTATACGTTCCGCATAACGGTCTATGTCAAATTTTCTCTTTAAGCCATTCTCATTCATGTACCGCACTTTTCCGAAAATAGGACGTTCTTTCCAGGGTCGGTCATGTTTCCCCAGGCACCATGCAATACCCGCGTAACTGTTGGCATCTCTGCCGTCGAGGGCATACCGATTATTGAGCGCCACCATCACGTCAAAAGCCTCCTGCGGATTATTCGTCCATTCCAGGATCTTTTTCCCCCAGTACATCCTCATATATCCCTGCATAGCCCCGGTCTTCACCAGTTCCATCTGGGCGGCATTCCAGTAGCGATCGTGAGTGGCCCCCTTTTCGAACTGCTTCAGGGTATAGAGAAAAGGCCGGGGGTCCGCGGCATGTTCTTCAAGGGTCTTAATTGCCCAGGCGGAAAGCCCCTCGAAACGATCATACATAGTATTATAATAAAGGAAGTTTACCGAGAGTTCCCTCCGTACCACCAGCTCGTCGATGAACTTGTCAGCTGAGGAAAACCCGCTCCGTATAATCTTCAGAGCGATGTATACCGGAGAAATCTGACCAAAATGCAGATAGGGGCTCATGTGGGAGGCAAAATCCCGGGTCGGGTCATTCCGCAGAGTATCGTAAAACTTAAGATTATTTTTGACAAAGCCATTGAGATGTTTTTCAGCTTCACCCGTACCGCCATGAATCCACTCCACTTCTGAAATTCTATTTATAAAGTTGAGTTTATCAAGAATAGAATCAGGATCATTAAAATTTTTAAAAGAAAGTTTACCCTCCTTGAGTGTAGCAAGCGCTTCCTGTTCTTCGGGAAGCATCAAAAAAGACGGCACCAGGGGCATGATTTTTCGCCGCAGAGTAGCTGCGGAATATTCTTCTTTAATTGACGCGGTCTCAACAGGGACCACAACATCACTTTCAACTTCAACACACATGCAGGCAACTTTTGAGACAAGGGCAGTTCTCCACCACCGCTGTATTTTCAGATAACCCCGGTCTATAACCAGCAGGGCGGCACTTCCTGCGAGGGACGCCGCCCTCTCGACAGGATCCGCTATCTCCAGGAGAAAAGAAATATTGCGAGCTTCGAGATTTTTTTTGGTTTCGATAAGCCCCTCAAGCATAAAACGGTAATGGCGGCGATTGGCTTCGGGAAACTCAGGCGTCACACCAAAAAAAACCACACATGGCAATCCAAGATCATTGGCTCGTGTCACAGCGTATTCAAGGGCCTCATTGTACCGGCTGCGCTGAGATTGCTGCATCCAGTAGAGAACATAATCTCCATCACGAACCGGTTCATTGTTGCGGTAATGAACTCTTTCTTCCTTTACCATAAAAATTTCTTTTGCCCCCCTTTAGCGTTCCGTTTCATTACTTGAACATGACAACCGTATCATCAACGAGCCGGTCAACCGATGTGGTGAAATCTCCCACCTCCAGGGTAACCCTGCTGTTGAGAAGAGAAACAATACCATGAAGGGTCGACCAGATATGCATAAGGTGATGATCAATATCTTTCATTTTGACGCCCCTGCTTTTCCGGGCGCCTGTAACCATCACCTCCCGGGTCAGTACTGCAACCTTCAGGGCGGAACGGTTCTGAGTATCCGCCAGTTCTTCGTGACGGGTTCCCACGTAGTCTGTATACTTCGGAACATCGAGACTGAAAAGTATATTATAGTGATGGGGATTCTCCAGGCCGAAGCTGACATAGGCCCGGGCCATCGCGCGAAGCTGCTGGTAGGGGGTACGACTTTCTTCCTTTGCCTTCTCCATGGTTTCAAGAAGCACATCAAAACCCCTGGTTAGAATCATAAGGTAGAGCTCGTCCTTATCGGTAAAATAATTATAAATGGTCTTGGCGGCGATTCCAAGACGTGATCCGAGTTTACGCATACTGAAATTTGAAAAGCCTGTTTCATTAATAAGCGAAACCGCTTCATGAATCATGTTGTCCCGGATGTTTTCAATTTCTCCCGGTGACGCGGGGGCCTTCGGCATAATCTGCTACCTCTGTTGTTTTTTCCTGCTCCGGCTCACAATCATATCACTGACAGCACGGCTTAAGCGGCCATTAGTAAAACGATGAATCATGTAAACAAGACGGCTCTGAAATCCCGGAATTACCATAAACTTTTTCTTCGCAATAGACTTTACAATTACACGGGCAGTATATTCGGGGGTGAGAAATCCACCGGCATTTTTCATCGCCCGTCCCTCTGACGGAAGGGTTTTCGCTTCTTCAATATTCATCGGCGTGTCCACCTCCGGGGGACAGACAACAGTCACGTGCATACCCAGGGGCTTTAATTCATACCGAAGGCTTTCTGCAAAACCGAGAAGGGCCGCCTTGGTTGCCGCGTACAGGGTATAGCCGAACATTCCGAAAAGTCCCGCCATTGAAGAAAGAATTACCACATGCCCCTTCTTTGCCTTCATCGGTTCAAAAAGCGCAGCAGTAACATTACGCACACCGAGTACATTTACATTCAAGCCGTGATGAAACATGTCAGCAGTCAGTTTTTCAAAATGATTCACATAGCTGTTAATGCCGGCACTGTTAACAAGTATGTCTGGAGCACCGATCTCCTGTACCGCCCGGGCCATCTTTTTCTGCACATCCTCATCATCAGAAACGTCTACGGAATAAAAAGAGACCCTTTGCCTTTCTTCAGCGCAGGCAGCCTTCACAACACCCGCTGCACCCTCAAGCTTTTCAACATTCCGGGCACAAAGAACCAGGTCTGCCCCAAGGGAAGCGAGGAGCTTCGCGCATTCAAGGCCGATACCGCTCGAGCCCCCGGTAATATAAACGAGCTGGTTATTAAATCTTTTCATCATTGTGTCCCTTTATCATTGATTTTAAGCACTCGGTTTTATAAAAACCGTTTATAGCGTAACATCCGTTACCGTAACATGAGTTGCAGAAAAAGTCAATGATTTAAGTTATTGCCTTGACAATTGCCGAAACAAAAGCTATCTTTTATTAAAGTAACAGGTGTTACACTTATTCCCGGAGGCGGCCCATGACATCACGGAAAGTAATAATCAGAAAATGCGAATCCTATGACATCAGCACCATACAGGGTGTTATCCGGGAAGGGATGGAAGAACTGGGAGCCAAACCAAAGGGAAAAATTCTCATCAAGCCAAATATTGTTACGGCGAACAAAGAATATATTCACCATTCATACACGGCACATGAAATGATGGAATCCATGGTCAATGTACTTCGAAATGACCATGGAGCAGAAACCATCACGATTGGCGAAGCCGGAGGGATCGGTATTCCGACCCGCATGTTTTTCAGCGAATCAGATTACTACAAGTTCGCCAAAAAACTCAAAGTACCCCTGGTAGACTTCAACGAAGAGGAAACTGAAAAAGTCACCCTTGAAAAGGCAAAATGGCACAAAACTCTTCTGGTTGCCAAATCGCTGTATGAAGCGGAATACAAAATCTGGATGCCGAAGCTGAAGTATCATATCGTCACCCAGATTACCAATGCCATAAAACTCAATGTGGGTATCAGTACTCACAAAGAACGCTTTCTCTATCATGATGACCGGCTCCATGAAAAAATTATTGATCTCCTTGAGATAGGCTACCCTGACCTGATCGTAACCGACGCGATTACCATTGGCAGGGGATTCGAATCAAGCCCCTACCCGGAGCACCTGGGCGCAATCCTCATCAGTGACAACCCCCTTGCCATTGATACCGTTGCTGCTCACATACTCAATTATTCTCCCGAAGAGATTCGGTACATGACCGAGGCCCGGGACCGGGGATACGGCTCCATCGACCTTGCTGATGTCGAGCTTTCAGGCGACACATCAATCGAAGAGCTCGCATCAGTGACAGCAAAACTCTACTCTCCTTTCCAGGAGCTCAAAGAGCTCGATACCCCGTTAAAGTTCTATGAAGGAACCAATAGAGATTCAGGCAACATTTGTTACGGTGGCTGCATCTGCTCAATCAAGGGATGCCTTGGAACAGCGGAAAAAAAATGGGAAGGCAACCTGAAACAGGCCAAAAAGGGAGCCATTGTGATGGGATACTATGAAGGTGATGTCATCCATCCCGGTGAAACCGTCGCCCTGATCGGCTCCTGCGCCGGTGTATCGGGAAAACTTGAGGCAAAAAAAATCATCCGCATAAAGGGCTGCCCGGTCAAGGTTGCCGACCTGATGATCTGGGTACTTCCCCGCCTCGGCCTGAAGAGCCCGGCCCATGATCCCCGCAACGCGGTACTTTTAATACTTTTTTCTATCGCAAAGTTCTTTATGCAGGCAACGATACCCTTCAGGAAAAAGGCCCGAATAGAAAGGAAGTAAAGGTACAGACTTTTTACAATGCCTCAATCTCAGCCTTGACTGATTTCTTGAGCTTTCCGAAAACAAGATCATATGAATGGGCAATCATTCTGAAAATTTCCTCATCGGGAAGTTCCCCGTCTACGACAACCGTGTTCCAGTGCTTTTTATTCATATGATATCCCGGCTTAACCTGGGGATGGCGGGACCGAAGTTCAAGAGCAAGAAGGGGGTCGCACTTCAAATTAATCCATAACTCTTCAGAGTCAATATTAGTAAGACCATACATCTTGTCACCCACCTTAAAAACAAGGGTAGTAAAATCAAAGGGGAAGTCTTCACGGGTTCCCTTCAGGGTGCTGCAGTATGTTCGAATATCTTTAAGAGTCAGCATAGCGGCAGTTTAATATATTTGAGAAAGGAGTCAAGTTCATAACGGATAAAACATCGAATTCAAAGAGTTACGTATATATTTTTAAAACAAAAAAGCCCCATCACCATAGAAGCATGAAGGGGCTTTTAGCAAATAAGCCTTTCGCTAAAGACAGATATTTACTTTTTTAAATTAAAGGTCTGCTTAAAAATCTCTGTTACCTTCAGTGTATTATCAGCAATCTTTTGAATATTTCCCAGCAGCCCGTAGTACATGATACTGAGACGGGTCTTTGAAGAATCGTCCATAATTCGTGAGATCTGGTCATCATCAAGAGAGCTGATGTGCTTTTTCAAATCCCTGTTCATTGCCTCAAGATTTTTAAAATTAATTTTTCCTTTCTTTGCAAGTCCCTGGGCTGTTTCAGAAAGTATACTGTTAATTTTCCCTTTAACTTCCTTCAACTCGTGAACCTGTTCCTCGAGCATACCCTTATGCTGGTTGTCTACATGCAGGCTGGTTCGCATAACCATATCCCGAAGACTCTCGGCAATTTCCTGGAGAGAACCGATGGTATGAGTGTACTCCTTGATATCTCTGGCATCCTGCTGCTGCAGAAGGCGCATGGTTTTGAAAATATTTGCGATAATGATATTAGCCCAGACCTGAATCTTCTTTACTTCCCTGTGGGAACTTTTAAGAAGAGACCGGTCTTCGGTAAACATTCCCTCAAGGCACTGGTTCATAATTTCATTTACCCTGGTAAGGAAAAGACCCGTATGCTGAAACGTGACGGCTATCGATTCTTTTGCGTCAGTTACTTTTTCCAGGTTGAAGACCTCCAGCTCATTCGATTCGTCTTCCCGTGACTGATGAAGGTGATGGTTTCTCCAGATGATCAATCCACCGAGAAGAATAATGCCGACAACACCGAAGACCTTGCCGAAGTAAATCACAAAGGCGAAGGCAAAGGCGACCGTAAAGGCCATGAAGGCGGTAAAAAACCAGCCCCCTATTACGGTCAGCACTCCCGTGACCCGATAGACAGCGCTTTCCCGCCCCCAGGCCCGGTCAGAAAGAGACGTCCCCATGGCGACCATGAAGGTAACATACGTCGTTGAGAGAGGAAGTTTCAACGAAGTTGCAAAGGATACCACTGCACTGGCCACCATCAGGTTCACCGAAGCCCGCAGTAGATCAAAGGAAGGAGCCTTATCCCCGTTTTCGGGAGCCGGCTGGTACCTCGATACATCGAGGCGTTCAGCTATCTTATTCTGGATCACCGCGGGGAAGGGAGCCTTTATAACATTGAATACACTGGAGAACATACGAACCAGTACCCGTGACAGGGGAGAAGATCCGAAACGCTCAAATCCCTCATCCTGGCGCCCCAGGTTTATTTCAGTCTTTGTGACAGTTCGCGCCTTCCTGGATATCCAGAGAGTAACCACCATAATGGCTCCCGCCAGAAGAAGCATGTTAGTTCCCGTAGTGGTCTTATGCTGCAGTGCCGCCATGGTTACCGTCAGGGGAGTATCAGTGGCGGCAGCAGTCCCGTAAGCGCTTAAACCGGCCAGTGGCACCCCGATAAAGTTCACCAGGTCATTGGCTGCAAAAGCCATAGCGAGGGCAAAGGTACCGATGAGCACAATGGGCTTTAGAATATTTATCTTTGTAAAAAGAATCAGCGCCTGGAGAATGACAGCTGACAGAGCAAAACAGATACCGAGAATCAGCAAAGTATTCCCCTTAATCCACAGGACAATATCAGGTGTCATAAAGCTGGTTCCCTTTGATCCCTTGATAAGAATAAAGTATGTTATCAGTGAGAGAGCGACTCCCCCCCAGAGAGCCCCGTAACGCTTAAGGCGCGCCTTGTAATCAAAGGTAAAGATAAGCCGTGTCACGAACTGAGCGAGGGCACCCGCAAGAAAGGCAACAATGACAGATAATAGAATACCTGAAATTATCGCCAGGGCCTTGGCTGAATTGATATAATCACCCAGGGTCTCTGCCGCTCCGGGGCTGTTCATAATCTTAATGAGAGAGAGAGCAACGGCTGCACCTAAAAGTTCAAAGACAATCGAAACGGTCGTTGATGTAGGCAGCCCGAAGGTATTGTATAAATCAAGCAGTAGAATGTCTGTCAGCATAACCGCGAGAAATATCGCCATGAGCTCAGGCATGAGAAAATGCTGGGGATGAAAGATGCCCTTTCGTGCTACTTCCATCATACCGCTTGAAAAGGTAACACCGGCGAGAATACCGAGACTGGCAATAATCATAATGACAATGCGGGGCGCCACCCTTGAGCCAAAGGATGAATTCAAAAAATTTACCGCGTCATTACTGACCCCGACAACCAGGTCAGAAATCGCCAGCAGCGCCAGAATAACAAGAGCTCCGAGATAGATTTCCATATAACCTCTTAACAATTATAAAATATTGAAAATTATTTACAATTTCAACAAAAGAAATAGTTCCTCCCCGGGTTTCATCACCAGGGTTCGTGTATAATTCATCAACTTTTCATTAAATTAATATCAGGATAATATAAAGATTTTGTTAAGATTTCAAAGGAGGAACCAGAGGTCAGGTCTTACGTTCAGGTCAAAGGATGCAGTGAATACCGTCTCAAAAAAATCACATCAACCACAGTGCCCCCCAATGCACCAAGAGTATAGCAGAGAAGGTCACTCCAGAGAAAACCATACCCGAGCACAAGCCCTCCGAGACGGGTCGCCCGTATTGAGTCAATCCACGGGGCATGGTACAGCTGGCTTAATTCAACACTGAAAGAAAAAAGTATGGTAAGGAAGAAAAGGCGCCGCGGCTTCATGGCGGGGAAAAGAAAGGCCAGGCCCAAAAAAACCATCATTGCCCAGAGAGTATCCCCCCCGTAAAGGGCAATAGAAGAAGGAAGTGAACTTCCGAAGGTGCGGGTTGCCAGCCCGGCGGCGATAACCATGCCTGCCAGCAATCCATAGATGAGCCTTTGCTTTAAAAATACCTGCATCTGCCTTTCCCGCAGAAAGAATAAACTTCCTTCTCATTAAAAAATTTGATCCCCGGCACAGAACAGGCACCGATAAAAACACCTGCAGTAATAAAATGTCAGGATATCACCTGCCCGGCACGGACAGGTGATATAGTGCTACTTCCATGAAACAGCAAGATTGTTCCGAGTCGGCATTCGGTAATACTTATACTTCGGATAGCCGAGCATCATCGCGCTGTAACAGACCTGACCGTCCCCGAGACCAAGGGCCTCTCTCATGGGAGGAAAATGCTGCGCGGCAACCTGAAAGTAACCGGCCCAGCATGTCCCGAGACCGAGAGACGGGGCTGCAAGTTCAAGGGTTGCCATTGCAATAGTACAGGCTGCCGGAGCTGTGGGATTCATCTTGTGTCCGTAGTTCAACACCACGTGGGGAGCGTCCCTGCATACCGTATCGACTCCCGCGTCCCATGCCCCGATAATAAGTTCAAGGTGCATCGCCGCCGCCATCTGGGGCTGTTCTTTGACCATATACCGCATCCAGTCAACAACGATGCCGGTCAGCCGGTGAAGCTCTTCCTTATCATAAATCACTGACCATTGCACCGGCTGCATGTTATGACCCGAGGGGGCGTAATGAGAAATATCCAGAAGCTTCTCGATTTTTTCTTTTTCTACGGGATCTTTTTTATAGGTTCGTATTGATCGCCGGGAACGGATAAAATGTTCAGTCTGTTTTTCATCAAGAAGCAGTTCTTCATCCACCGCCAGACACTGGTCAGGGGAAAGATTTTGATGGGTCAGTGCGGCATCGGGACATACGGCAACACAGTGGCCGCAATTGATGCAGAAAGGCACAAGCGCCTCAACAGCCTTTGGCTCAGGATCTTCTTTGCTGAAAGATATTATTTTTATAGGACACTCTGCAGCACACCGGCCGCATTTGCTGCATTTTTCCATGTCAACGGTAAAAAGACTCATTGTATTCTCCCTTCTATCTGTCGTTAAAAGCATCCTGATACCGGCATAACCAGGTAGATCTTTACAGGGCGCTGTCACAATGATAAATTTTCACAGCGTGACTGGTATGCAAGGCTTTTTTACCCCGAAACCGGCAATAAAAAACCCCGCAGAAAAAAGCGGGGTTTTATTATTTAAAAAATTGCGGATTTACTGAACAGTAAAACGCATGCTGCTCTGTTCTCCCGACATATCTAAAACACTACCCGTTGAATTAACCCTGCCTGAGTGAACATATCCTTTCCCCGTGCTGTATCTGCCACTATTGAATTCAACAGTCAGGTTATACTTCTGATGCTTTTTTATCATTCCCTTCGGGCCCGGACGTTCAAGCACCGCGTCAACCTTCAGGTAGACCAGGTTTCCTGAAACTCTCATGACCTCTGCCCTTCCCCGGGACCGGAACTCCATTCCTCCTGAAGAAAAAGCAAAACTTTTATTCTTCAGGAAAAAAACCGGCTTATTAAGCGCCTCAGCGATACTTTTAATTTCAGAAGGATCACCCACATAGGGAACCGCCTGTATACTTGAACCGGGAAGCAGGTAGGCTTCGAAGGGCTTTTTATAATCATACCGTTTTGCGATATATCGCTCCCAGCGGGCGGTCGTAAAATCCTTTGCTGATTTTAGTCTAATGACATTCGCATGCTGAGGGTCAAGGGAGTACCATCTCTTTCCAATATTAACCGCAAGCACCCAGTGCTCCACGTACCAGCTCATGTCGTAGTGAAACTTTGCCACAAAGAATTTATCCGCCGGCACTCCCGCCATGTAGAGCAATGATGCGGCAATTTGTGAATTCGAAGTACAGTTGCCCTTAGGAATAAATCCAAACCTTTGATAGGTATCTGCCATCTCCTGAAAGGAGGGCCACCGTCGAAGGGGAGCTCCCTTCCGGGTACGACAGTTTTTATAAAAATAATCATTTGCCGCCCTGACCTTCGGGTCCCGTGATCCCATTGCACTTTTAGTTTTTGTCCTGACAAACGCAAATACTGACTCTATTCTACGGGCAATATCATCATCACTCCGTGCGGGCCTGCTGCCCCCGATATCCTTCAGGAGTCTGCGCACAGCATAATTATTTTTATTGACTCTGTCCAGATTTGGAAAATAAAAATTCTGCCTCCTTGTCACTTTACCGTTTTTCCGGTAATAATAACTGTCCCGGGCATAGTAGTACTGTTTTCCACGATACATTGTATCGACAAGAACATAGTTCTCCTGCTCGCTTTTCTCTGAAATAAAGTTTTCGATTTTGGTCTTTTTTCTTTTTGGGTAAAGAGTGATAAAGGCTGATGACCGGCCCTCGTTTTTTGAAAGAAGAAAAATATCATCGAAATCATTAAAACGGTCCCCGGCATTAAACTCACCGTTTTTAACGGTTCGAATTACCGTTTTCTTTTTATAGGGATTTTTCCTGTCGCTGCGGTCCATGTACCAGACTTCTATCTTTGAACTTCCGGGCGATACAATATACCGTCTTCCGTTTTTCTTATAATCATGACCGGTTAACTTTCCTTTGATGCCAGTCGCGGGAGCATATTTTTTTCTGCTTCGGGAATCGATAAAGTACCACTCCATCCAGGGGCCGTTGTGGTCAGCCCAGGTATGTATATTTGAACCATTACGATGCCGTCTTCCGTCAAGGCAGATTACCCGGCCCCACCAGGTGTAGATTTTCCATCTTCCTTTTCCGAGATGCTTGAAACGAAATTTTTGAGGTTTTAACCGGTTGCGGCTGTATACCTGGATATTCACACCATTGCCGTTTCTTCCTCCTGATACATCGATAAAACCGCCGTTTTTTGACTGGATGTAATACCAGTCCCGGCCCGCCTTGAGGAAACGAAAAGCCTGGTCAACTTTTCCATCTTTTGCCCAGGCCTGGATATTGTGTCCCCTTTTATAACGCCTTGGATATCCCGGCTGGTCCCAGTAACCGAGATTTCGTCGTCCCGCCTGAACTGATTTTATAAAATAATATGAACCGACAGGAGGTTCATCGAAACCTGTCCCGGCATCCCCGGGAAATGCAAAACCAACAGCCACGCCACACACTAGAAAAAATAGAATTACTTTTTTTAACATCATTTGTTTCTCTCTCTTTAATATTTTTATGCTGCAAGCATTTAAAATAAGAGAAATTTTGCAATGATTTTTCCAGAATCAAGTTAAGACAACTATTTATAAACAATTATAAAACAGTTAAAAATCCTTGATAAAATGCTCCATAAAAAAAACAGTGTCCAGAACAGTTAAAGGAGTAGAAAACAATGCAAAGGAAAACGTCAGCAGACTCTAAAAATGAGACTGATGACAAACGAAAAACCATTCTCCTTGTCGAAGATGATCCCATTACGGCAAAAATCGAATCAATTCAATTAACAAATTATGGATACAGAATTATTCATGCGCCGACAGGCGAAGACGCGATTAGCATTCACCATAGAGAAAAACATTCAATTGACCTAATCCTGATGGATGTTGATTTGGGTACAGGCATTGACGGAACCGAAACAGCAGCGGCAATACTGAAAGAACATGAAATCCCCATTCTCTTTTTATCAAGTCACACTGAACCTGAAGTAGTTGGAAAAACTGAAAAGATTACTTCATACGGATACGTGGTAAAAAATTCAAACATCACGGTACTTGATGCATCAATAAAAATGGCCTTCAAACTTTTCACAGCGCATCAAGAACTCAAACTGAGTGAAAATAAATTTCGTGTCGCATTCAGAACAAGTCCCGATGCCATCAGCATTAATGACATTGATGGCCGTTATGTTGACATCAATCAAGGATATACGAAATTAACCGGCTACACAGAAAGAGATCTTTTAGGAATTCTTTCCTCTGAAGTCGGAATATGGGATATTCCCGAACATAGAGAGATATTAGTTAAAGGGTTGATGGAAAAAGGAATAGTCGAAAATCTTGAATCAGTTTTTAAATGCAAAGATGGCACTCTCAAAACCGGATTACTGTCTGCCCACATTATTGAAATTGACTCCAAACCCCATACTTTATCTATAACAAGGGATATAACTGACATAAAGCACACAGAAAGAATAATTCAATTAAATGAGACGAGACACAAAAAAATGTTATCCAATACATCCGATGTTTTAGCGATTATGGATAAAAACGGAATTATTCAATATAAAAGCCCAAACATCACAAAAATATTTGGATGGCTCCCTGAAGATCTTGTGGGCAAAGATGGATGGCATACTGTTCATCCTGACGATATGGAAAGAGTTAAGAAACAATTTTATAATCTTCTTCAAAAAGAAGGATCAGAAACATCAGCTGAGTATAGATACAAATGCAAAGATGGATCATTTACATTTATACATCTTTCAGCAATCAATTTAATCAATGACCCTGACATCAATGGCGTATTGCTGAATTATCATAATATTTCCAAGCGTAAAGAATTAGAAAATAAAATCAATTATCTCATTAGCGAAAAGGATATACAAAAATGATTGTATTGGGATATCTACATCATGGAACACAATTTACTATTAAATTTGATATCACGGATAATTAATAATTAATAATTTATTTTCATAAGGCATATCGAATAATATTCTGAAGCTTTTTTTCAGAGAGTTCAACCGGATTTCCTTTCATGCTGCTGGCCCGCATCGCGGCTGCAGTTATTTCTTCAAGATGCTCAACACCCACACCATAGGCCGATAGTGACTTGATACCAAGATGGCCGCACAGCGTCTCAAGCCATTGTATCCCATCTTCACATTCAGCATCAGGGTTTCCGGTGATGAGCTGCGATACCTCTTTAAAGCGGCTGTAAAGTTCATTGTTTTCAGCAGCTGCCTCAATGTTTGCCTTAAATACATGGGGCAGCAGTCTGCCGCAGATAACCCCGTGGGGAGCAGGAAACATTCCGCCTATGGGACCGGCAAATCCATGCACTGCCCCGAGACCCGCGTTAGCCAGGGCAAGGCCCCCGAAGAGACTGGCCAGGGCCATGTCGCTTCGAGCCCCGGCATCAGCACCGTCATCAAAGACCCTTTTTAAAGAACGGGCGGCCCGCTTGATTCCTTCGCGGCAGAGAGCGTCGGTTAAGGGATTTCTCTTTTTTGAAACGAAGGGCTCAATGACCTGGGTCAGGGCATCAAGACCGGTTGAAGCGGTAATATCCGGTGGTACTGAATGGGTCAACACCGGGTCAACGATGGCCAGATCTGGAATCATATACGGACTTCGCATACTTACCTTTACTCGATGCTCCCTTGAAGCCAGAACAGCATTTTTTGTAACTTCCGCACCGGTACCGGCAGTTGTCGGTACGGCAATAAAGGGGGCTGTTGCGTTTTCAAGTAGACTTCCTTTTCCTATTACTTCAAGATAATCGAAAAGGTCACCATGGTTCGTAAGCAAAGCACTGATAGCCTTTCCTCCATCGATGACACTTCCTCCTCCAACAGCAACCACCACGTCGCATTTTTTTTCCCGGGCCAGGGCGGCGCCCTCTCTGATCAGGTCAACTGTCGGTTCTCCCGGAATGGAAAAAATAACAGGGGCGCCTTCACTTCCTTTCAATAATGCCTCTGCCCGGTCACTCTTTGAACCGGTCACGAGAAACATGCGATTCCCAAACCGGGCGATCCGTTCAGGCAACTGTGCGGCAGTACCATCACCGAAGAGGATCTCCCCGGCAGTGGCAAAGGAAAACTGCTGTATCATGTCATTCATATTCAGCCCCAGCCTTTATCATCGGGATAAATATTATTCAGCTTCATAGCGCGGCGCGGAGTGTTCATCATGGGAGCCACGGTATCCCGCCAGGTCTGGTAATGTGCTGTCTCCTTATGCCTTGCAGGGTCTTCAGTGGTACGATACACTTCAACAAGAACAAACTGAGTCGGATCATCAATATCCTGGACAACATCGAATCGGGCAATACCCGGCTCCTTGATACTGGCCGCCCCATTGGCAAAGGAGGCTTCTTTAAATGCTTCTATAAAGTCAGGCTTTACGTCGACAAATACATGTACTATAAACATGGGGATACCTTTTGATATGTAATATATGCTCTCCTGTGCCAGATAAAGGCCAGCGAAAAGATACAGAAGAGACTCGTCTCTTACGCAATAAAAATATTCTTCTCATAAAAAACCGTGATGCAAGACTTTTTTATTTTTTCTGGGAGCTATTTTTTAAATATATCAGTTACCTACATTGCCACTCCCATACTAAAGGAAAAACGCGTTTCTTTTTGAGGAATGCTGTATACCACATCGAGACCCACAGCGGGAATGGTAACTTTTTTCAAATAAAGGCGAAGCCCCGCGCCGGGACCAAAGGCATTTTCCGCGGGCATGTCATCTTTTTTAAAAGCTCCCTGTTCCCATGAAGCCGCTGCCGCTACTGTTACCAGTGAATGAGACCAGAGGGGATACTCCCAGGTCACCACACCGGCAATAAAAAAATCAGCAGACACCTCATTAGCCTTAAGAGTCTTGAACCCCGGTGTTCCGGCAATGCGCTCTTCGAAGACTGCAGGAAGTTTACCCGCCCCTCCCCTGGCCAGCAGGGTCATTCGATGGGAAGAAAAAAGAGGAAAAGAATAGGCTGCCACCAGGCGGCTCTGATTGTGGCCTGAGGCATTGCCGTTGAGGGCAATCCCCCTTGAATAATCCAGTACCACTCTCCAGCCAAAGGTAAATACCTTTTGAAAATTCAGGTTCCGAAAGGTATAACGCGTTCCCTGGTATAAAACCTTTACCGAAGGCGGTTCTTCAAGGGGACTGGAGACTGACACGGTGTCACCCTGCCGGTACATTGTCAACAGCGACAGGGTATGATTTTTGTAGATTTTATATCCTGCAGTAATTTCTCCTTTAAGATGAAAAGCATTAAAACGCTGAATAAGTTCTCCGTCACCACTATGGTTTTCAAAAAGTTCATCACCCACCAGAGCCATCATAGACATGGTAAACCTGCTGCCTGAAAGAGCGGGATCAATGTACCCGAACTGGGCACGCCATCCGTTTGTCGGCGACCAGGCGCCACCGCCGTATAGTGTTTTTTTTAATCCGAGAAAATTACTTTCCGTAATGAAAGCCCCGTATGACTGGTAATCCCCGGCGAATTTTATCGCGGGAATAGGGATGAGTGTCCACTTCTCCTTAAGATGAGCCACAACATGAACCCCCCTCTCATTGGGTTCATAGTCAATACTTACGGCATGAAAAAGATTTAACTTCCTCAGTTCCTGGACCGCATCATCAGGGGAAAAGGAAGAAAGGGGCATCCCCTCTGTTACAGGAATTTCTCTGAGCACAATAGAATCTCTTGTCCGTGAGAGGCCCCTTACTTCCACACCCGTAACCGAAAGGTCGCCATGGGCGGCGATGAACCGGTCCTTTTTTTGTTCATCAGTTGATTCACCAAAGGCATAGAGTAAACCGCTGAAAGAAAAAATATATATTACTGCACATACTGCTGTTTTTTTCATTAGATCTATCTCCATTCAATCATGATCAGGCAAAAGCTGTATTTTTCAGTTACACCATATTTCCAAAGGACCGCTGTGAGTCGAAAAAAGCCTTCTGCGGCATCAGTCATCGATTACCGCAGAAGGCCAGGGGGAATTAATGAAAGCGTCAACTCTGCTGCATCCTGCTTTTCTTCAATTTCGTGATTATACCTTCTGCAAGCATCCTGGTTTTTTTAATAACCCGGTAAAGGATCTGCTGCACATCGTTGTTCACCAGGTAAAGACAGGGAATAAAGACCAGGGTAAGGAATGTGGCAAACAACAGTCCGTAGGCCATTGCCATTACTACCGGCACCAGGGTTCTGGCGTCACCGCCGATGCCATATACCGTGGGAAGCAGTCCCGCCACGGTGGTGACTGTTGTCAGAACAACAGGGCGAAAACGCTTCATGGCCCCGGCGCTGATATTCTCGACAATATTCTCATCTTCATCATTTTCTTTAATAACCCGGTTAATAAATTCCACCATAATTACACTGTCATTGATGACTACACCTGAAAGGCCGATGATACCGATAAACCCCATGAAAGAAAGGGGCACCCCATGGGCAGTGAAGGCCAGAAGGGCGCCGATAAGCCCGAAAGGTATGGTGAACACAATGAGCAGGGGCTGGGCAAAAGACCTGAAAAGTATTATCAAGATAAAATAGATAAACATAATGGCCATGATGAAAGCCATTGACAGGCCGCCCAGGGATTCTTTTGTGTCTTCAGCTTCACCGCCAAAGATGAGAAAACTTCCCGGATACCGGGTGCTGAGGCCCCTGAAGTGCTGTCGAATTTTTCTGTTCACCTTCACAGAGGTAGTGATCTCTGTATCCACGTCGGCATTTACCGTAACGACACGGTCGCCGTTAAAATGATTGATCATTGATTTGCCTTCGCGGACTGAAATGGCTGCAATCTCCTTCAGCTTGATAAGGCGCCCGTTTTTATTGGGGATAAGAAGATTTTCAAGATAATGACGGCTTTTTTGATACCGGTCATCAACCTGGACACGAAATTCTATTTTCTGAGTTGTGGTCTGAATTGAGGTTGCAATGTTTCCCTCGTAGGCAGTACGCACCGCTTCGGCAACCGAGGCTACGGTCATGCCGTATTCCGCCAGGAGGGTGTAGTTAAAATTAACCTTAAGTTCTTCCTTCCCCTCTTTCTGGTCGTTGTCAATATTGTAGACCCCGGGAATCTTTTTCAGAAAGGTCTCAAGTTCTTTTTGAATCGCCTGTGCCTGGCTGTCTTTATTGCTGACGATTTTAATATCAACGGGCCGTCCCGTAACCGGCCCCTTTTTTGCTTCAGAGATAAGAATTGAATCAAAGGAAGAATACTTTTTTTCATTAATATTCTTCTTAAGAACCTCTACTAGATCAAGGGCCGTAGTTTTTCTATCCGTGGCCGGGATAAGTACAATCTTTATTTCAGAGAGATGCTCCCGGTTTCCCTGGGAAAATATTTTACTTGAAGTATGAGTTCCGATGGTGCTGACAACAGCAACCCGTATATTTTCAGGCACCAGTTTAAAAACTTCCTTTTCAACATCGGCGGTCAGCTTTTCTGTTTTATTCAGATTACTCCCCCGGGGTGCCTCCATGTTGATAAAAATTTCTTCTGCCGAATTATCATATATTAAGACAAAATTTTTAATTGCCTCACTGGAAACGATAATGGATCCCGCGAATAAGACTATAAAAAATACCACCACCGCATACCGAAACTTCAAAAGTTTTTTTAATACCCTGCGGTACCAATTTGCTACCGGTTCAAACCAGTCGCTTTTCTTTTTTTCAGGCGGCTTGACATGAGCAAGATGAGAAGGAAGTATAATCATTGCTTCAAAAAATGACGCGATGAGGGTAATGGTTATCACCACCGGAAAGACATAGATAAACTTTCCCATGATACCGGAAATTGAAAGCATGGGAAGAAAAGCCACGATAGTCGTAAGAATCGTTACGGTAACAGGCCCCGCGACACTTTTAACTCCCGAGACCGTTGCCTCAAGGGGATCAAGACCCTGGCGGCGCTTCTCATAGATGACTTCTGATATCACAATACCATGGTCTACCAGCATTCCAAGTACGGTGATGATGGCCCCCAGGGTCAGCAGGTTGAGAGAGATATCCGCCTGGGACATATAGGTGAAGGCAATCATCATGCTGATGGGAATTCCGAGAGCTGTCCAGAAAGAAGTTTTGATGTCGAGAAAAAGCATAAGGATAATGAATACCAGTAAAAAACCGATTATCGCGTTTGAAGCAACCACCCCGAGAAGAGATTTAATAAATCGTGATTCATCGGTGATAGTTTCAATATTAAATTTGCTGGAAAATTTATCTTTATTTTCAGAAATAAATTTTTCAATACTGGCGACAGTCTTGACAATATCAGCATTTTCCTTTTTTCTTATCTTGAGGAAAACCGAGGGGTCACGGTTTACCCTGACCCTCACATCCTGCTTTTCGAAATCATCTTTTATACGGGCAATGTCTTTCACGATAACACGACGCTGTTCAAAATCAGAACGAATGTTGACATTTCCCACATCCAGTGGATTTTCAAACTGACCGATGGTGACAATGTTCTGATCTTTATCAATAGATTGAAGAGTACCACCCGTAGAGCGGATATTCCGATTTTTTATACTGCGGACAATATCATTGAGACTGATATAATACTTCTCCATTTTGCCGGGATTCACATTGACATGAATTTCACGGTCACGATAACCGCTTTTTATTATGCTGCTGACTCCATTGACACGAAGCAGATATTTTTCAAAAACATCGACAAACTCAAAGAGTTCCCGATCTGTTGTTTCACCAGAATTCTTTGGAGAAATACCCACCTGGTATACTGCCTTTAGCTTAGGATTAATATCAGTAATAATAATATCCTTCACTTCATCAGGAATTTCACTAATATTGCTGCGGGAAATTTTTCGATAAATTTCATCTTTTACCGGCTGACTGTTTTCAAGATTTTCATCAAGGGTTACAATGATAGAAGCCATATTTTCGAGACATATGGACTTGTATTCATCGATCCCTTCAATATCTTTCAATTGGTCCTCAATGGGGATGACCGTGTTCAGTTCCACATCAGCGGGACTGGCCCCCGGATAGGTCACCGTGATCTTCATTGTATCAAGATCAGTGGGAGGAAAGGCTTCCTGTTTGATCATAATCATACTGAAAATACCGGAAGTAAAAATTATAACCAGCAGCAGGTTTATCAGCAGTTTATTGGCGGCAAAGTATCGTATTATTCGTTCCATTAAAACCTTTCTCCTTCTCCCGATGGGGGAAGTTATTTTTTCTATTTATTGTTACTGCACCAGGTCACAGTAATCGAAGTAATATCCGATGAGCTGTCCCTGGAGATCGAGAAGCGCCACCTCCTCGGCGGCAATTGAATTCCGGGTCTGAATTAAAAAGGTGAGATTCAGACGGGCCTGATTGTACTTTTTATATTCAGTAATATATTGTGAATTAAGGGCGGTTACCGTACCGCGGTGAACAGCAATCAGCTTATTGACGGCCCGGACCGACTCCTGAATCTGAATGATTTTTTTCATGTATTCGTTTCGTGTAGATTCATGGGAGGCCTTCATTTCTTTAATGGCCAGTTTCGTATCCCGAAGGGCTCCCCGCTTTTCGTGATTTCCCAGAGGATAAGAGACCGAAAGCCCTATTGAATAGTCCGTGTCATTCATTTTTGAAAAGGAAGAAGAAAAACTTCCTTCATTGGATTTCTGGCTTACGCTTGCGTAAAGATCAAGGTTCGGCAGCAGGTCATTGCGGTTGACCCCCAGCTGAAGTGAAAGCTGCTCAAGGGACGTTACGAGCATGCGTCCCGTTCCGGTTTTTTCAAAGGCAGTCGGCACATATTCTTTCTTCCCCGCCAGAATAAAAAGCCCATCCCTCGAAGCCCGGTCAGGAACTATGCCATCAGTATTCACATAGAGAGCAATCTCACGGGTAATGCTGTCCCGCCGCTGCCGATACTGATAAAACTGCGCCTGGTACGAGAGAAGAGACGTACGGATTTTCTGCACATCATCATTATCAGCCAGACCGCGGCGCGCCTTTCTCCTGACCTGGGCCTCAAGACGGCGGGTATTATCAATGGTTTTTTGCAGAAGATCTAACGTCTCATTGTACTGGATCCACTGGATGTAGAGTTTCTTAAAATAGTTGAGAACATTCCTGTCGTTTACTTCCTTTCTGGCAGTCTCTATTCTTATCTGCAGCCCTGCGTTCTTTTTTGCATAACGGTCGATTTTACCAAAGAAATTTTTCAGCAGGGGCTGCGACACTGAAACAGTCAATACGGGAGAATAAACCGGTATGGATAAAGACTGAGAAGGGACTGCAAGAGTATTGGTCCCTTTAATATCATTCCATGTATATCCCAGGGAAGTAGAGAGACGTGTTCCCGTCGCGCTGATAGTACGATTCACCCCGACAGATGAGGTCACCCCGCGGGCATAGTCCATCTGAAAAGAACTGCCCAGGCTGTACTGCTTTACCCGGGACCATGCCGCATCACCGGTGAGGTATGTATCATCAACTGCTTTCGTCCGATACTTTTGAATCCGGGCGCGGCTCAGGGCAATCTCATTTGACCGCAAATCGGGGAGTTTTTTGCCTACCGAGGAAAGGTATTCCTCAAAGGTGATTTTTTTACCGGGAGTCGAGTCACGACCAGTCTTCTTCTGCGCCGACTGGCTCAGAGTCGGTATCGCTAAGAGTATTAAGGATGTAATAATTCTTTTTTTCATTTTGATGCCTCTTGATGACACCAAAATGCTGATTTTTCAGGAAACTATCGTACGACCTTATCAACACGGACAACTTTTTATGATTTTTTTAACACTGAATTCCTAAAAAAATCATTTAAAATAATTGAAAAAGGAAGTTAATGCATTTCCCGGGAATTTTTATATTCCGTGGGGGTCATGCCGGTGAATTTTTTAAACATGGCATTAAAGGTGGTTTTTGAACTGAAACCGGCATCGTAGGCCACTTCTAAAAAGCTCTTTCCCCGGGACTGCTCCGCAGCGATAATATTCTGAGCTGCCGTGACCCGGTACGAATTGACAAAATGATAGAAATTCTGGTTCAGCTCAGAATTAATCACCATGGAAAGATGGTGGGAAGAAATCTCCAGATCTTCCGCCAGGTCCTTCAGAGTCAAAGATTCTCTCAGGTAAGGCTTTTTATCATTCATATAGCGCTTCAACTTTTCCATATAGCCCGCCATGGTAGCCTCATCAATTGAATGCTTCTGGTATTTTCGACTATTGTTCTCAGGCCTGGGACCGGCGGCTGAATCTGCTTCAGGTTCAGCCAGTTCATCTTCCATTATGGCGGTTAAGCCGAATATTTCCGGCTGCTTCAGGGCGTAATAGGTGGTAAAGAATATTACAACCAGCAGCAGCAATTGTGACAAAAAAACAGGTAAAGTAATCTGTTTAAAGCCGAAAGCCAGATTACTCCAGATCCCGATATTCCAGCTGAAGGCAGAAAGAAGCATAAGTGTCAGCAGTATATTCAGCCACTTCAGGTTTAATTTTTCCGTAGAGGAAAAAAATTCTTCAAGATGATTACGGTACATCTTAAGCCGATAGAGGGCCGCAGCAACATAGAGAAGCCCGCCGAAAAAACTTACAGAAAGGCTGGTAAAGATAAAATACCTGATCTGATAATAATCCCGGGGATGTGCACCATGGGGAAAAAAAACAGTTATCCCGACTGCACCAAGCAAAATCAGGAAGGGGTATATTAAATGAAACAGCTGGCGGAAATCAACTGTTTTCCTTCGATGCATGAGTGTTTCAGCGTAGAGGAAAATTAAGGGGCCAAAAAGCGCGGGAAGAACCAGTAAATAAGCATAGATATTATGGGCTGATAGCTTTATTCCCTTAAAAGAAGCATACCGTGCCCCCATTCCCAGGGCAACGGCAAGCAGAAATGCCGCAAGAAATCTGTTGGGGATGGTATTCTGCCGCTTTGTTGCAAGCACCATCCCGAGAAAGACTCCCTGGACGAGACCAAGCAGACAGATGATTTCCAATAATTCCTTTGTCATGGTATGAAAAACTTCCTTTCCCCACCGATAATATACCTGTTGAAGGCAAAAGTATTGACAGACTCTACTGTCATGCAAGACTTTTTTTACTTTTCCGTTTGATGCATTGCAATGTTTTAAATAGACATATTACTTCAAAAAACACCTTCCACCAACAGTCTATTTCAAGAGTTTTTTTGATCAAAAAAACTTTTTTAAATCGTTTTTTTCTTTACTACTAGTCCAAAATATTTAAGCTTATAGTATGAATAAAACAAATGACCAATC